>ULXT01002704.1_pt1 | contig 30864 bp, 20 predicted proteins | sample 1961571 | NCBI WGS metagenome assembly ULXT01 (sample SAMEA4835846, study PRJEB28245) | human gut metagenome | biome: gut microbiome; material: fecal sample | place: Denmark | collected 2008
TCGAAAAGAAATGGTATGCCTTTTACCGTGCGTACCCAGGGGTATGACGTGGTGGTGAAAGGCACGAAGTTCAATGTGTCCGCTTACGAGGGAGATCCCTTTATTTCCACTACCTTAATCGAAGGGAGAGTTACGGTCAATTATAAAGACGAGTCGATTGACATGAATCCGGGTGAGGAGATGAAACTGATAAAGAATACCGGTGAACTACAACACACGTCGGTCAATGCTTTCCAGTCGAATGCGTGGATGGACAACCAGCTGGTAAACGACAACATTACTTTCCAGGACTTGATGACGAAATTATCACGTCACTTCAATGTGAAGATTGAAATAGAAGATGAAAGGCTGAAGCATCAGACCTTCAGCATTTCGTTGCGGAACGATGAAACCTTGGAGCAGATTTTTGAGGCACTGCAGAAAATCATTCCGTTTTCAGTAACATGGGATAATCATGTTTATCATATTAAATCAATTAACCATTAAATTAAAAAATTATGAACAACCGAAAAGTTTTTCTCAGGCTGTTCCTATGCCTTTCATTCGGGTGGGGTGCGTTGACGTTTGGATACGCCCAGACGGTAAGCAAGACATTTAGCAATGCTCCGTTGAAGACCGTATTGAAAGAAGTGGAAAGCCAGACAGGGTTGTCTGTTGTTTACAAGACAGACGAGGTGGATGTGAACCGGAAGGTGAATGCATCGTTTCAAAATGCTTCCTTAGAAGACGTGATGGCGCAAATCCTTGACAAAGGGTTGACATGGACTATACAGGAAAAAATGATTGTCATTTCGAAGCAGCCGCAGGAACAGGTGCAACCCGCAGGAAAGGGACTCAATGTAAAAGGAGTGATAGTAGATGAGACTGGCATTCCTGTTATCGGTGCCAGTGTATTGGTAAGGGGAAGTTCAAACGGAACCATTACCGATATGGACGGTAATTTCTCTATAGCCGATGTGCCTCAAGATGCGATGATAGATATTTCTTACATTGGTTACAAGACATTGACGTTCAAGGCTACAGACAAAGCGTTGGCGAATGTTGTATTGAAAGAAGATACCGAAGTATTGGAAGAAGTGGTGGTTGTAGGATATGGTACGGCGAAGAAGGCGAACTTGTCGGGTTCCGTAGCGCAGATTTCGTCCAAGGAGATAGAGCACCGCATCAGCGCCAATACGGGGTCTGCCTTGCAAGGACTTATCCCCAACTTCAATGTGTCGTTCAGCGACGGTGCGATTAACAAGAAAGCCTCGTTCAATGTGCGTGGCGAAGGTTCTATCAACGGAGGCGAACCGCTGGTGCTGATTGATGGTGTAGAAGGGGATATGAACTACATTAATCCGAAGGACATCGCTTCGGTTACGGTTCTGAAGGATGCTTCTTCGGCTGCCATTTACGGAGCACGCGCCGCATTTGGTGTGGTATTGGTTACGACCAAGAATCCCGAGAAAGGGAAGATACAGGTGAACTACTCCAATCATTTCGCATGGAGCAATCCGACCATTAATACCGACAATTTCATTACAGACGGGTTGGAATGGGCACGGTTGAGTGATAAGCTGAGCCTGATGGAAAACACGAGTACCTATTTAGGCTATACCGAAGAAGATTATGCTTATATGGAGGCGCGTAAGAAAGACCCGTCGCTTCCCAGTGTGCTGATAAAGACCATAGATGGTGTAGAACGGTATGTGCATTACGGCAATACGGACTGGTGGAATTATATTTTCCGCAGCAACCAGCCTTCGATGGAACATAACCTGAACATCTCCGGAGGTTCCGACCGCGTGCGCTATTACTTGTCGGGACGATTCTATTCGCGCGACGGTATCTACCGCATCAATCCCGACAAGATGAAAAGCTACACGTTGCGTTCGAAGGTGGATTTTCAGATATTGGACAACTTGAAGTTTACCAACTCTACCAATATTTATATGAGCGATTACGATTATCCGGTGACCAACGCCCGCGATATGAGCGGAAACAATAACGATGAAGACTGGCGGAAATACACTTACCATGCTTCGCCGTTGTATTTGCCTCACAATCCTGACGGAAGCATTATGATAAACAGTCCGTATGCACCGGGGCGTGATATTGCCGACGGTACTTTCGCTGATTTGACTTACGGAAAGAGCCACGGAACGGATTCGGAATATGATTTGATGAATACATTCAGCATACAATACACTCCTATTAAGGGACTGGACTTGAACGCTGATTATACATTCCGTAAGGAAAGTCCGTTCTCACGCCAGTTGCGTGTATCTACTCCTCATACGAACCAGCCGGGTGGAGAGGGAGTGACCGACTATAAGCCCAATACAGAATTGTACAAGGAAAGACACTGGCATTCGCAATATCAGGCCATCAATGCATTTGCTACTTATAGCCATACCTTCAATGATAAGCATAACCTGAAAGCGATGGTCGGGTTTAATCAGGAGTGGAGACACTGGGAGCGTACGGTAGCTATGCGCAGCGGACCCATCTCGGAAGATTTAGGTTCATTTAATTTGGCGACCGGCGAGAATATCGAGCTGCTGGGTTCGAAAGCAGAATGGGCCATCCGTGCCGCTTTCTATCGGTTCAATTACGATTATAAAGGGAAGTATTTAATTGAGTTCAACGGACGTTTCGATTTGTCGTCCAAGTTCCCTCATGATAATCGTCTGGGTATATTCCCTTCAGGTTCAGTAGCTTGGAGAGTAAGCGAAGAGAAGTTCTTCGAACCTTTGCGTTCGTGGATGGACAATCTGAAACTGCGTTTGTCATTTGGTACATTGGGCAACCAGAATGTAGGCGAGTACGATTATATCGCTAAAATGAAAGTGAGCCAAGGAAATTATATTGTAAATGGGGCAAACTTGAGTTACTTGAGTACTCCCGATGCTATCTCTTCTAATTTTACTTGGGAAAAATCCCAAACCATTAATGCCGGTATTGACCTGTCTTTCTTCAACAGCCGTCTTTCGGCTTCGTTCGACTGGTATCAGCGTGACACACGCGATATGTTGACGCAAGGCAAGGAGCTTCCTGCCGTGTTCGGTACGGAAGAACCGCAAGAAAATGCAGCCGACTTGCGTACCAGAGGTTTTGAGTTGTCGGTAAACTGGAGAGACCGCTTTACCTTATGGGATGCTCCTTTCGAATATAATATCGGGGTAAACCTTGCAGATAACCGTACGGTTATTACCCGGTTCGACAATCCGAGCGGGAACATTGATGATTTCTATGTAGGAAAAGAACTGGGAGAAGTATGGGGATATACGATTGAAGGTTTCTTCCAGACCGATGACGAATATCTGACTCATGCCGACCAGCTGCTGGTGAACCAGCGCATACGCAACTATTATCTGGTAAACCATCCTGTAGCGGGCGACTTGAAGTTCAAGGACGTCAATGGAGACGGTTCAATCACTCCGGGAAAACAGACATTGAGCGACCACGGCGATTTGCGTCGGATTGGAAATACCACACCAAGATATTCCTTGGGCGTTAATTTAGGGTTCAATTATCGGGGCATCGATTTCTCCGCATTCTTCCAGGGTGTATTAAAACAAGACTGGTGGCCGGGCGATGATAACGGTTATTTCTGGGGACCTTTCACCCGACAATACCTGAACTTCTATCCGAAAAGCATCGAATCCATGTCGTGGACACCGGATAATCCGGATGCCTATTTCCCGCGTCTGGCTGTTTATGCAGCTAATGAAGGTGGCGATTACGAAGGCTCACAGTTAAGAGTTGTTTCGGATAAATATCTTCAGAATGCAGCATACGTGCGTTTGAAAAACATTACTCTTGGATATACCTTGCCCGAACGGATTTGCCAGAAGCTGAAGATTATCAGAAGCATCCGCATGTATGTGTCCGGCGAGAATATCCTGACATTCTCTCCGCTGTACAAGAATAATCCAGACCGTACTGTCGACCCTGAACAATTGGGTAATGGCAATGCTTATCCTTTCAGCAAGACATTTGCCTTTGGTTTTGACATTAAATTCTAAAGAATATCAGTTATGAAAAAGAAATATAGTACAATCAAATTGGTTTCCCTTTTTGTGGGAAGCATATTAACGGTTTCCTGTAACGATTCCTTTCTGGACCGTTATCCCATTGCGGAAATCTCGCCGGAAAATTCATTTAAGACGGCAGATGACCTGAGACTGTACACAAACGGTTTTTATGAACAGCTTCCTTCTATCCGTAACATTATCGATGCAGACCTGAAGACGGATAATGTGCTGTATTCCAGCATACCGGAAGAGCAGCGCAGCCACGAACGGATTCTTCCTTCCGAAACAGGAAGCGGAGGCTGGGATTGGGAAGATCTGCGTGAAATAAACTTGTTTTTCGACAATTACCAACGCTGTACCGATGAAGCGGGGCGCGATAAGTATGAAGGAGTAGCCCGGTTCTTCCGTGCGTGGTTTTATTTCGACAAAGTAAAACGCTTCGGCGACGTGCCTTGGTATGAAACGGTTATTCAGACCGATGACACCGATTTATTGTATAAGGCGCGTGATAGCCGTGAATTTGTTGTAAGCAAGATTATACAGGATTTGGAGATAGCCGTAGACAAGTTGGGGGACGAACGTGCTTCTGATCAGGTAACCCGCTGGACGGCATTGGTCCTTCTCTCCCGTGTTTGTTTGTATGAAGGTACTTTCCGTAAATATCATACAGAGTTAGGTATACAAGGAAGTGATACATTGCTACAGAAAGCTTACGAAGCTGCAGGAAGAGTGATGGACGAATCAGGCTATACCTTGTATAGTACAGGCAATCCGGATACGGATTATCGGGATTTGTTTGCTTCTACATTAAAAGAGGATGAAGTGATTTTGGGACGCCGTTATTCGTTGACTTTGAACCAGATGCATAATGTGAACTATTACTTGACATCACGTACCCAACGTGACATCGGCCTGACAAAAGACTTGGTAGACTCCTACCTCCAACTGAACGGAATGCCTTTTACAAGCAAGACAGGATATGCCACAATGGGATTCTACGATGAAATGCAGAGCCGTGACCGCCGTTTGGCGCAGACAATCCGTTCCTTGGGGTATCAGCGCATAGGCGGAACAGCGACCTTGCTTCCTGATTTTGCAGCTACGATGACAGGTTATCAGCTATGCAAGTTCTTGTCTGACGAAACGCAAGACGGTGACGGAGCTTCGTATCAGGATGTTGCGTTTATCCGTTATGCTGAAGTCTTGTTGAACTATGCGGAAGCAAAAGCTGAACTGGGCATTATTACGCAAGATGATATAGACCGTACTATCCGGCTGATACGCAGTCGGGTCAGTATGCCTAATTTAGATATGACATCCGCTAATCAGTCGCCCGATGCGGTATTGGCAGCCTTGTATCCGAATGTATTGGGAAGCAACCAAGGAATCATATTGGAAATCAGAAGAGAACGGCGGATTGAGTTGGTAATGGAAGGTTTCCGTTGGGATGACCTCGTGAGGTGGAAAGCCGGCAAATTGCTGGAACCTCATTTTATCGGTATGTATTTCCCGTCATTAGGCGAGTTTGACTTGGATGGAGACGGTGCACCTGATTTGATGTTGTACACGGGTACTGCCCCTTCGACTACCGCTGCGCAAAGTGTGGAAATCGGAGGTGTGCTTCAGCTTACGGAAGGTGACCACGGCAATTTAATCGGTTTTAAGGATAATACAAAACAATTCGATGAATCGCGTGATTATCTGTATCCTCTGCCAACAGGCGACTTATTGTTGAACGAAAATTTGGTACAGAATCCGAATTGGGACAAATAAAGGAGAAACGCAATGATAAAGGCTTTTAAGTTTTTCATGCTCGTATCTGTCATGTCTTTCTATGCCTGTGGCTCCGATTCGATAGAAGGAGGTGCTGCATCTGCATCCATAGCGGTTGAGGCTTCTGCTAATGAGGTCGGTTATGGAGAAGGCGTGACATTTACGCTCCAGAATGTGACGGAATCAGATATAGCTTCTGTCTGTTGGGATTTCGGTGACGGTGAAACATCTGATGCATTTGCTCCGTCACATGCTTATCGTATACCTGATGATTATACGGTAGTGGCTTCTGTAACCTTGTCTACTGGAGAGGTGAAAGAATATAAGACTTTAGTAAAGGTTTTTGCCGAAGAAATAAATTCGACAGTCCGTCTTTCTATTCCTGAATCTTTGGCAGACAGGCATTATCAGGTATGTGCACACCGTGGGTATTGGAAGGAAGCTCCGGAAAATTCGGTTTCCGCTATCGAGAAGGCTATACAGAACGGCATTGATTTCATCGAGATTGATGTGCGGATGACGGAAGACAACGAGCTTGTGTTGATGCACAACGCCACGATAGATGAAACCACTAATGGAACAGGTAAGGTTTCTGACTTGACATTCGAAGAGATAAAGTCTTACTATTTGTATTTTGACGGTCGACAGACAATGGAACATGTACCTTCATTGGCAGAGGCGCTGATGGCGGCAAGAGGGAAGATATATGTGGATATTGACATGAAGATCTCGGATTACCGTTCCGTTTACAATATAGTGAAACAATGCGGTATGCTGTCTCAATGTATGTTTACCGTTTACGAGTTGCAGGATGCGTCCAATTTGTTGAACATTGACAAGACGGTAAATGTGTTTCCGGTTGTTTACACAATGGATGACTTAGACGGCTTTATGTCTTTAGTTGATAAACTTGCTATCGTTCAATTCAATTCGGAGGCTTGGAAAAACGATATTTTGGAGAAAGCATATAGTAACGGGATAGCCGGATTCATGAATGTCTATGTCAATGACGATGATACTCCATATACGGACAACTATCAGAAAGTAAACAGGTTTGTCAGTTTGGGAGGAACTGTCGCACAGACGGATTTTCCTGTCGAGTTAAAAAAATATCTTGACAACTTAAAAAGAGATTAACAGCGTATGAAAAAACTAATATGGATGGCAGCGGCGTTTGTATTGATAACCGCCTGCCAAGATGATGATAAAGTGAATACTAAGCCGGTGGCTGCATTCAAGGCTACGGCTACTACAGTGGAAGTGGAACAAAGCATTTCGTTTACCAATCTGTCGTTTGACGAAGACGGGCAGATAAGCCGCTGGCAATGGGATTTCGGAAACGGAACAACATCGGAAGAAGAGAATCCTACCATTTCCTACAATGAGCCAGGTGATTACAAGGTGGTGTTGACTGTATGGGACAATCAGGGGCAGCAGAATGCAAATTCCTTTGATAAGACCATTGCTGTCAAGGAAAAATCGTTATCAGATGAGGAACCGGAACTGATATGGGAATATGCTACCACTACGGGATTCCAGGATGCTTCTTTGGCAGTCGATAATCAAGGGAACATCATTTTCGGTTGCGATGCCAATAACAGCCGCGGTGATTATAACATTGCGGTGCTGAATAATAACGGCGAAGAACAATGGACTTATAAGGCGGGTGATGTGGTAAGAAGTACGCCGGCTGTTGCTGATGACGGAACGTTCTACATCGGCAGTTATGATGATAATTTGTATGCGTTCAAAGCGGAGTCTTCAACCATTTTGGGTACATACGATACGAATGACAATGTGAAATATACTTCTCCGGCTGTGGATATGGACGGAACTGTATATTATGGAGGTGACAATCAAAAGTTATGTGCTCTTTCAGCTGTTTCGATGAGTGAATTGTGGAGTGCGGATTGCGGCGGTGACATACAGTCTCCGGTGGTTATCGGTGACGATGCCGTATATGTCTGCAACAACAGTGGCAAGATGCTGGCTTTCGCCAAGGCAGATGGTTCTAAACTTTGGGAAATAGAATATGGAGCGTCTTGTACGGCTGCACCGGCTTTGGGCGAAGACGGAACGATTTATATGTGCGGCAACACGTCTGACGGAGGCATCGTCATGGCTGTAAATGCTGCCGACGGAATTGTCAAATGGCAGTCGCCAAGTGTATCGAAATACGACAATAGCGGAATTGCGCTTGACTTGAGCGGGCGTCTGTATGTCGGTGATAGTGACGGCGTGATGACTTGCTACAGCCAATCGAACGGAGATATGGTTTGGACATTCCGCAGCCAGGGAAGGATTCGTTGTACACCTGCCATAACCGATAACGGAAATATCTGTTTCGGAGACGGTGCCGGCTATTTCTACATCTTGAATGAAGAAGGTAAGCAAGTATATAAGGAAGTCAAGCTGGGCAATGAGATTTATTCATCGCCGGCAATAGGCAGTGACGGTACGGTTTATATTTGTGTGAATGTCGAGACAAACCAGCAGCCGGGCAGATTGTGCGCATTCCGGACAACCGCTACCGGGGCAATGAAAGGCTGGTCAATGCGGGGAGGTAACAGTTTGAGAAACGGTCGTCGTTCAAATTAAAAAGGTTTTCAATATGAGGTATTTTATATATATGGTATGTGTCTGCTTGTTGACATTGTCATCTTGCGGACCGAAAGAGAAGAATAATTCAATTGCTGAGAAACCAGTCATTGAAAAGAAGAGTGTATCTGTTACTGAAAATTTAGCGTCCGAAGGAATCTTAGTGGTTTCACATCGTGGTGATTGGCGCAACACTCCTGAGAACTCGTTACAGGCTATTCAGAATTGCATAGACATGGGAGTGGATATGGTGGAAATAGATTTGAAAAAGACAAAAGACGGATATTTGGTTTTGATGCACGACAAGACCATTGACCGTACGACAACAGGCAAAGGAAAACCTGAAGACTATACGCTTGCAGAGTTGAGGGAATTCTTCTTGAAAGGAGGGCACGGTCAGAAGACCCGTCACAAAATCCCTACCTTCGAAGAAGTGATGATGCTTTGTAAAGGTAAGATAATGGTGAACGTAGACAAGGGATACGATTACTTTAAGGATGCATACGTCGTATTGGAAAAAACAGCTACGGTAGACCAGTGTGTGATAAAGTCGAACCATCCGTATGAAAAGGTGAAGGCCGAAAATGGGGAAGTCTTGGACAAGATGGTCTTTATGCCGGTGGTAAACTTGCATAAGGAGGGGGCGGAAGCCCTTATCGATGGTTACCTGGAGCATATGAAACCCAAAGCGTTTGAGCTGGTTTTCAATAATGATTCGCCCGAAGTGTTGCGTCTCATCAAGAAGGTAAAAGACAGTGGGGCTAAGATATTCATCAATTCTTTGTGGCCTGAACTCTGTGGAGGACACGATGATGACCGTGCGGTGGAATTGGGCGAACCGGAGGAAAGCTGGGGATGGATTATCAATCAAGGAGCCAAGCTTATTCAGACAGACCGTCCGGCTCTTCTCTTGGACTATCTGAGAGATAAGGGGTTGCATCAATAAAGGTTGAATGGAGCTTTTATAATTGTCTGCATGGTTCCGTAAGGCCATGCAGACAATATAAGCCATTCTCAGAAACTGTTTCTCAGTCTCCAAACACTGTGTTAGGTATGATTAAGAATTTAATATTCGATTGGGGCAATGTATTGATAGATGTATCTGTGGAACGCTTTGCCAAGTCCTGCAAAGCGTTCGGGATACAGTTCGCTGATGATGAAGTCGGCAGTGCCCATAAAGCCGGTTTTTTCTTGGAATATGAGAAAGGAAACCTGTCTGATTGTGAATTTAGAAACGAAATACGTGCAAGGGCTTCCGTGATTCTTTCGGATGAGGAAGTCGATTCGGTTTGGAATGGAATGTTGGGCAGGATTCCTGTAGAGAAATTGCAACTCCTGTATATGCTGAAGGATACATACAATTTATATCTTTTGAGCAATACCAATTCTATACATTGGAACACGTTTTCCAAGAAAAGTTTCGATTATAGAGGATTAAATGCCGATGATTTTTTTAAGGGAATCTACCTTTCCTATAAGTTGCATACGGCAAAGCCTGATTCGGCTATATTCCATAAAGCCGTTGAGGATGCCGGAATAGATGTGAGGGAGACCTTATTCATTGATGACTCTTTTGCCAATTGCATGACAGCTCGGTCTTTAGGGATGAGCGTCTTGCATTATAAGCCGGGTGATAACTTGGAGAGTTGTATATTAAAAGAATTAGAACAAAAAGAAGTGATATGATTTTAAAATCAATAATTGAGTTTTATAAAGTATCCAAGCCGAAACCTTGTGGAGACGGATGGACACCTGAATCGGAACGGAGGCTGAAGCACCTGCAGTGGTCCACTTTCCTTTCTGCCACGTTAGGGTACGGCATGTATTACGTCTGCCGCCTGAGCCTGAATGTGGTGAAGAAACCCATTGTGGAAGAAGGTATCTTCTCGGAAACCGAACTGGGCATCATCGGATCGGTGCTGTTCTTCACCTATGCAATAGGGAAGTTTACCAACGGATTTTTGGCGGACAGAAGCAATATCAGGCGTTTTATGTCGACAGGTCTGTTGGTGACAGCACTTGTGAATCTGTGTTTGGGCTTTATCCATTCGTTCATCCTGTTTGCTGTGCTTTGGGGAATCAGCGGATGGTTTCAGTCGATGGGAGCTGCTTCGTGCGTGGTGGGTTTGTCGCGTTGGTTTGATGACAAAAAACGTGGTTCGTTTTACGGATTCTGGTCGGCAAGCCACAACATTGGCGAGGCGTTGACCTTTATCATCGTGGCTTCCATTGTGAGTGCGTTTGGTTGGCGTTACGGATTCTGGGGAGCTGGACTGGTGGGCTTGCTGGGAGCTTTAATTGTATGGAACTTTTTCCATGACACGCCACAAAGCAAGGGACTGCCTCCCGTCAGCCAGCCGAAAGAGAAGAAAGAACTGACCGAGGCAGAGGCGGCGGACTATAACAGGGCACAGAAACAGGTCCTGCTGATGCCTGCCATTTGGATATTGGCATTGGCAAGCGCCTTTATGTATATTAGCCGTTATGCCGTAAACAGTTGGGGCGTGTTCTATCTGGAGGCGCAAAAGGGCTACGACACGCTCGATGCCAGCTTCATTATCTCCATCGGCTCGGTGTGCGGCATTGTGGGCACGGTCTTGTCGGGCTTCGTGTCCGACTGCCTGTTCCGGGGCAAGCGCAATGCGCCTGCATTGATATTCGGTTTGTTGAATACCTGTGCCTTGTGTCTGTTCCTGCTGGTTCCCGGTGTGCATTATTGGCTGGACGTGACGGCGATGATATTGTTCGGTCTCAGCATCGGCGTGCTGCTTTGTTTTCTGGGCGGGCTGATGGCGGTCGACATTGCTCCTCGCAACGCTTCGGGGGCGGCATTGGGCGTGGTCGGCATAGCCAGCTACGTGGGCGCCGGCATTCAGGACGTGATGAGCGGCATTCTGATAGAGGGCAACAAGGCGGTGGCCGACGGCGTGGAAGTCTATGATTTTACGGCTATCAACTGGTTCTGGATAGGTGCCGCCTTCTTGTCGGTGTGCTGCGCCTTGCTGGTATGGAACGTGAAACCGGCGGACAGAAGCTGATAATCTCCCTCAAAAAAACGTGCAAAATGCGCGCCGCCCCTTCGGCGGACGCTTTGCACGTCTGCAAAATGCGCGCTGACCCCTCGGCGGACACTTTGCAACACTTGCAAAGTCCGCGCCGACCCCTCGGAAGACATTTTGCACGTCTGCAAAACGTGTGCCGATCCCTCGGAACGCATTTTGCAACACTTGCAAGGTCTGCGCCGACCCCTCGGAAAACATTTTGCACGTTTTTCAAGGTGTCCGGATAGGTTTAATGAGTAAAAACACATGTTATGAAAAAGACTTTATTCGCCCTGGCAGGGATGTTTGCAATGGTTTCGGCAGATGCCCAGACCGTCTGTTGGCGAGATTTCATGCCGGAAATCCACGGGACCGTGAGAGGAAAATACGAACATCAGACCGCGACGGGCGGGCACCGTTTTCAGGTACGTACCGCAAGGGTGAGCGTTACGGGAAATGTAACTCCCATCGTGAGCTATAAAGCCGAAATAGACCTTTGCGATGAAGGAGAAATCAAGATGCTGGATGCTTACGCACGGATTGCCCCGTTGAAAGGGTTTTATGTTACTGTCGGGCAGATGCGTGTGCCGTTTACGATTGACGCGCACCGCTCGCCTCACTTGCAGTATTTCGCTAACCGTTCGTTCATCGCCAAGCAGATGGGCAGCCTGCGTGATGCTGGCGCTACGTTAAAGTATGTGCGTAAAGAAGGGTTCCCCTTTTCGCTGGAAGCAGGTTTGTTCAGCGGTTCGGGGCTGACGGAGCAAAAAGGCTGGCACAAGGCACTTTCGTATTCGGCGAAATTGGAATTAACCCCTTTCAAGGGGTATAACCTGACATTGAGCACACAGCGCATCCGTCCTACGGACCGGAATATTTATATGTATGACATAGGTACCTATTATAATTGGAATGACTGGCATTTCGAGGTGGAAGCCATGTATAAGGAGTATGCCAATTCCTCGTTTAAGAGTGTATGGGCGGTAGATGCTTTTGTAAATTACGACTGGTTTATACGGAAAAAGAAAAGTCTGTTCAAAAAGGTCTCTCTCCTTGCCCGCTTCGATTACATGGGCGATAATAGCGACGGAACATTAGACGGGCAAGGCGAGTTCCTGGTTACCGATTATGAACGTAAGCGTATCACCGGAGGTCTGACGTTCAGTTTCGGGAAACCGTTTCAGGCAGACCTACGCCTGAACTATGAGAAATATTTTTATGATGACCGTTCGCTTGCCCTGGAGTCGGAACAGGATAAGCTGGTGATGGAAATGATGGTGCGTTTCTGAAAATATTATCTTTTATGGATATAATTTATCCCAGGGAGCATGAAAAACATGCTTTCTTTTCGGATTCAGAGAAAAAGGACACTAATTCTGACATATAAAAGCAAAATAGTGGAAAGAGTTTCTCGTGTTTTTTCTGTTTTTTATTTACCTTTGTTCTTCATAACAAGTTTTTAAACATAAGGTGTATGAGCAAAGTAGTAATTAATTCGTACGAAGAATTTGAGAGATTGTTAGGCCAGCAAATCGGCGTGTCCGATTGGCTGGAAGTGACGCAAGAGCGTATCAACCAGTTTGCCGACGCTACGCTGGATCATCAATGGATTCATGTGGACGTGGAACGTGCGAAAACGGAAAGCCCTTTCAAGAGCACCATTGTACACGGTTATCTGACCCTTTCCCTGCTTCCGTATTTCTGGAATCAGATTATCGAAGTGAACAACCTGAAGATGATGGTAAACTATGGGATGGACAAGATGCGTTTCGGCCAGGCTGTATTGTCGGGGCAACGCATCCGCATGACGGCCGAACTCCATTCGCTGGTCAACTTGCGCGGCACGGCAAAGGCCGAAATTAAGTTCTTCATCGAAATCGAGGGACAGAAGAAGAAAGCCTTGGAAGGCATCGCCACGTTCTTGTATTATTTCTGTTGAAAAAAATGAGGACACGAAGGCACATCCTTTTTCGTCTTTAAGGATGCCTTTGTGTTCCCGTTTCTTATTTTTTCTCTGAATACTATGAAAAGGCTTTTGATCTTCTTGTTGTTTGTCTGTTTGACGTTTGTGTTTGTCGGGGCGCAAGGTTTATTGAGTATCAAGCATTATTCTTCGCGTGACGGCTTGTCGCAAAACATGGTGCAAAGCGTGTTGCAAGATGCGGACGGGTTTATTTGGATGGCAACGTGGAACGGCTTGGAGAAATTCGATGGTTATTCGTTTACGAATTATAAGTCTTATCCGACTGATAAAGTGAGGCTCAAACATAATCGTTTGCTTTGCGCAGCAGTGGGAGGGAAGCATACCCTTTTGTGTCAAAGCTATGACCATAGTTTGTATGTGTTTGACACTCAAAAGGAATGTTTTGAAGATATTTATGTGGGTAATCCTGAGGTGAAGCGTTGCCAGAATGCAGTTGAAATGTGTTCGGTCGGGAATGGGATTGTTTGGGTGTTAAGTGAGACGAACGAGCTTTGGCGGATTGATTGCGAGCATTATGCGGAAAAAGGAGGCATCACTTATTTTGACCATTTTGTCCGTACAGGGGATGTAGGCTATTTTGAGGCCTTGTCGGATGACGCTGGACATGAATGGGTGTTAACCGACAAAGGATATTTTGTTTATGGAAATCCGTCCATAAGAGGGAATGTGGGAATCATTCAGACTGTAAAAGCAGGAGGCAAGTTATTCTTTATTAATGAAGAAAAGCGGTTGATGACATATTCCGACACGGATCAGGCGATGTGTGATGTGGAATTGCCGGAGCGTTTAGGAGCGGTGAATTGGTTGCTTTTGTTGGACGGCGGACACTTGGGAATCATATCTCAGCGGGGATTTACGGTCTATGGTCCGGAAAAAGGAAATACCGTTTCTTGTTTTATAGACGAAGCGCAGGAGATTCTGCATCCTATAACCGCTTTTCAAGACTCGAAAGGGGATATCTGGCTTCAAAGCGGAAGAAAGCATGTTGTGCATATCGATGTTGCGTCGGGGCGGTTTTCTTATATTGATTATCTTCATGTGAAAGGGAAAAATGTTCCTTGTTTTATGTTGGAAGATGAACATGGAGGCATTTGGGCTTACCCGTCCGATGGCGTGCTTTCGTATTACCATCCGGACAAGCATGTCTTTGAGCAAGGTTGTGTGGTGAACAATGCCATTAAGGAAGTGTATAATGGAGTGAATAAGAACTATTACATCGATAATCATAAAAATGTGTGGCTTTGTCAGGATTCGGGCATAGACTGCATTATGTTCTCAGATTGGAATTTTGATTATATCCATACGCTTGACCGAAGCGTGGTGAGGGGATTGTATATTGACCGTTCGGAAAGGCTCTGGGTAGCTGATAAAGGCAATGTGGTGCAAGTCTATGATAAAGAGAGGGTTTATTGCGGAAATTTGAGTCCTGACGGAAAATTGGTGAAAGACCATTCGGTCAAGTTCGGTGAAAATGTTTATGCTTTCTTCGAGGATAATAAAGGCAATCTGTGGATGGGTACACGTGAGAACGGTCTTTTTATCGGCATGCCGGATGGGAGAGGGAAATACCGTTTCAAGCATTATAAGCAAGGGCAGAATAGCGGACTGAATTGCAATGCTGTTTATCAGATAGCGCAGGACGCTTCTGGAAGAATGTGGATTGCCACTTACGGCGGAGGGTTGAACTTGGCGGAAGGTGATCCGGATGATTTGCGTTTTATCAATGTAGAGAACCTGTTGAGGCGGAATTATCCGGGCAAGGAATATCTGCGTGTGCGCACTGTGTGTCCGCTTTCGAACGGTGTCATTTTGGTGGGGACTACGGGTGGATTGATATCTTTTTCTTCTCGTTTCGACCAGCCCGGACAAATTCGTTTTTATGTGAACCGATGTGAAACGATCCGCGAAAATAGTCTGAGCGACAATGATGTAATGGATATATTGGAAACTTCCGGTAAGGAGGTTTATATTGCTATGTTCAGCGGAGGAATCAGCAAAGTCTTGTCTTTCGATCTTCTGTCAGAGAATGTGGCTTTTTCGCATTATAACCGGAAGAACGGTTTGCCGTCTGATTTCGTTTTGTCTATGACGGAAGATAGCAGCCATCGGTTATGGGTCGTTTTAGAGAATAAGATTTGCCGTTTCTTTCCTTTGGGAGTAGGCTTTGAGGTATATGATTATTTTAATCAGAATTCGAACCTGGTGTTTACAGAGGCTGCGCCGTGCATTGATTCAGAAGGGAAAATGTATGTAGGATGTAACGAAGGGGCGCTTTGCCTTCAGTTGGATCAGCTTAAGAAAAGCCTTTATGTGCCTAATCTTGTGTTTGTCGAAGCGGATATCCGGTCGGATAAAGGAATTTCTCAAACGGTCATGATAGCGAACGATACGCTTTTGCTGGATAAAGACGAACGGAACGTGACGGTTTCTTTTGCAGCTATTGACTTTATGCGTCCGTCGCATATTCAGTATGCGTACCGGATTAAAGACATGGGAGAAGGGTGGACCGGTTTAGGCGAAAACCGATCGGTCAGTTTTGCGAATCTTCCTGCCGGCAAGCTGGCATTGGAGGTGAAATCTACAAATGGAGATGGTGTATGGACTGATAATGTGCGTGTGTTATACATAAATGTGGAGCCTAAGTTTTGGGAAACGGGCTGGGCTGTTTTGCTCTACGTTTTGCTGTTTTTTTTGTTGTTGGCGTTTGCTGCAGGGATTGTCACGTACATTTGGGGACTTCGGAAGAAGATAGGCTTTGAGCAGGAGATGACGAATATGAAGTTGCGTTTCTTTACGGATATTTCTCACGAATTGCGCACGCCGCTTACCTTGATAGAAGCTCCTATCGAAGAAGTGCTGAGGCATGAAACGCTTTCTCCGGAAGGGCAAGCCAATATGCGGATAGCCCGGCATAATACGGAACGGATGTTGGCGCTGATCAATCAGATATTAGATTTCAGGAAGATTCAAAACAACAAGATGAAGCTGTACATCGAGCAGGTAAATGCCGTAGAATTATTGCGGAAGATATACGATGACTTTCTCGCGATGGCATCTGCCATGGAAATAGATTTCCGGTATGTGGTGAAAGAAAAAGAACTGAACGTGTTTACCGATGTGGATAAGTTGGAAAAGATTGTGATTAACTTGCTTTCGAACGCCTTTAAATATACGCCCAAAGGCAAAGGTATTACGCTTTCGGCAGAGGGGCAGGACAATCGTTTTGTCATAAAGGTGAAAGACGAAGGGCAGGGAATAGACATCGGGAAAATCAGCAAACTGTTTGAACGCTTTGAAACGGCGGGAAGCAAACGTGCGTCTTTTTCTACCGGCATCGGGCTTTCATTGGTGCATGAACTGGTGGATTTGCTGCATGGGACGGTAGACGTCTCCGCCGAATTGGGGAAAGGAAGCGAATTTACCGTTTCTCTTCCGGCGGAAGATAAGGTTTACCGCAACGATAAAGGGGCGGAGTTTATATTGAATGACTGTGCTCTTCAGGCGAAAGAGCTTGCCGGAGAGGAAGAATGCGCGGAGGATGATGCTCAGGATAAAAGCGTGACGATATTGCTCGTTGAGGACAATGAGGAATTGCGCAAGTTTACGGGACGTGTCTTGCGGCACGAATATCGGGTATTGGAAGCGGAAAACGGACGGGCCGGCTTGGATATGGCTTTGAAAGAAATCCCCGACATTATCATCAGTGATGTGATGATGCCCGAAATGGATGGCATTGAATTGTTGGACATCATTAAGCACAACCCTTCTGTTTGTCACATACCGGTTGTTGTTTTATCGGCAAAAGCATCGTTGGAAGACCGGATTAAGGGGCTGGAGTATGGGGCGGACGGATACATTACGAAACCTTTCAGTTCCGCTTACCTGCTGGCACGCATAAAGTCATTGATGCGGCAAAAGGAGAATCTGAAGAATTTCTTGTTGGCCGGAAAGAAGCTGTCTGACGGTTTGTCTCCTTCGCTTCCGAAAATCACCCGTTTTGATGAGGAGTTTATCCGGGGAGTGCTTCAAAAGGTGGAAGAGAATTTGGAAAATCCGGAGTTTAAGATAGATGATTTGGCGGATTTCATGAAAATGGGACGCACGATGTTCTATCGGAAACTGAAGTCCATATTGGGATGCACGCCGATTGATTTGGTGAAAGACATGCGTGTCAAGCGTGCGGTCCAGCTCTTGGAGATGAGTGAGTATACGGTGTCGGAAGTGGCGTATATGTGCGGATTTTCTTCTCCCCAGTATTTTAGCCGTGTGTTTAAGTCGGCCAAAGGATGCACCCCTACAGAGTATAAGGAAAAGATGGTTCAGGAGGAAAAGGCGGGCGGACACGATCGTTAATAAGGGTGTATCAAAATAAAAAACGGCTATCAAAAAGTAATGTCATTCTGAGTGCCCATTTCCTGCGGAAAATCCATTCGGTTATGACAATTGTAAATTCGTCATTGGTAGCAAAGCGAAGAAACAACGTTCGACGAAGTCAATCTCGTATACAACAGCTTATGTTTTCGAGATCCTTCACTGCGTTTAGGATGACAAAATGAAAGCTGATTTCTATTTTGATACACCCTTGTTGGGTGATGAATATAGGCTGTTCGTTTTTAGCGGCTTTTTATCTCTTTTCCGTTGGCTGTGACATTTTCGAAATGAATGCCTTCCGCACCGGAAACGTAGTTAATGGCGGGTCGGGCGATTCCGTTGAACGTGCAGTTCTTGATAAAGATATCCCGTGCCTGGATTTTGCCTTCGGTACCGTCAATATGCAAAAGATAATTGCTTTTTTGGCTGGTGATGTTTTCCAGATGTATGTTGTGGAAATAGGGAGGATAAGGTCCGTCTTCCACGTGCCAGTAGTTGAGTTCTATGCCTAATATGGATTCTTTGCATTCGCCGACGGTGATGTCGCGCACAAAAATGTTTTTCACCTCTCCGCCACGTTCGGAGTTCGACTTGATGCGGATAATCCGGTCGAGTTCGGGACTATCCATGCGGCAGTTCTCCACCCATACATTTTGGCATCCTCCGGTAATTTCGCTTCCTATGGCTACACCGGCGTGTCCGTCTTTCATCAGGCAATTCCGTACGATGATGTTTTCGCTGGGAATGTTCCAATAACGTCCGTCTTCATCCCGTCCGGATTTGATGGCGATGCAATCGTCGCCTGTATCGAAGGAGCAGCTGTCTATCAATACGTTTTTGCACGATTCCGGATCGCATCCGTCGTTGTTTCTTCCGTGGCTTTGCAGGATGACTTTTCTCACCGTAATGTTTTCCGATAGCAAGGGATGGATGAGCCAGAACGGAGAACGGTGCAGGGTGAAGCCTTCCAGCAGGATATTCTTGCATTTGTACAAGTTGATGAACTGGGGCCGGATTCCTTTTTCGCCGGCAAAGACGCGCCGGCTGGCAGGTATGGAGTCTTTCATCATTTGATAAAGCAAGGTTTTTTCGTTGATTTCCTTTCCGTTTTCATCGATGCTCTTCAGCCTTGCCGGAGAGAACCAGTTGCTTGTATCCGCTTGTCCGTCTAAAATCCCTTTTCCGGTCAGGGCAATGTTGGTTTCGCCGTATGCATAAATCAACGGGGAGACATTATGGCAGTCGATGCCTTCGATGCGGGTGAGTACCGTCGGAAACAAGGCAGGGTCGGTGACGAATTGCAGGACCGTGCTGTCTGATAAGTGTAGGTTCACATTCGACTTTAACCGGATAGGTGCCGTGCGGTATGTTCCGTTGGGGATGAGGACGGTGCCTCCCCCTTGCGCGGAGCATGTGTCAATGGCGCGGGATATGGCTTCTGTATAAAGTGAGTCTGTACCGTTGTAATATTCGGTAATGATAAATGTTTTGTCGGGGAAGGTGGGAATCGTAAGCTGGCTGAGCGCTTCATTCATCTCTTCCCAAGGATTGGCTTCTTTGGATTGGCACGATGCCAATAAAGAGGCGGCTAATAGTAAAGTGGCTGGGAAAATACTCCTTGTTTTCATCGTTCTCGTTTTATTTAGAGGGTTCTGTCATGTATGCGCGCGGATTCCAGCCGTCATCAGCCATGATGATGTTTTCATACGTATAGCGTTTGGCATCTTCGGCACTGATGGTTGCCGGGCAAGAGCCTTTGGCGGGATTATCGCCACGTCCTTCGTATTCTGTCTTGCGATGGCTTAAGTCAAGTATGTTCCCTTCCGCGTCACGGCTATCATATTCGGCAAACAGTGCCGGAATGGCTCCCATGTTGGTCCAGCCTTCTTCGGCGATGGGGATGCGCATCGTGGTGTGAAGGTAGACGGCACGCGGAGAGTTATGCCAGGGGCGCCCTAACTTGACATTGCCTTTGGCGGCTTCGGCGTTTCCGTCTACAATGCAGTTTAAGAAGACATATCCGAAACGGGGGGAAGTATGGCAGGGAGCTACAATGACCGAAGCGTCGCGGACGTTGTACAACGTGCAGTTTTCCAATAATGCGTCACCTCCGCCATAGAAATAGTCTACGGCTCCTTCAATATAACAATCTTTTACGTACAGACGGTGCTCGTCTTTGGTGGATGTCATCCATGTATCTTGGAATGAACGGAAGCTGCAATTGTAAAAAGCGGCGCAATCGCCTTGTATTTTCATTGCCAACGCTTGCGGACCATTGTGCGCTTCTGTGCCATAGTCATTAATGTAGGAAATGTTTTCGGAATAGAAATGGTCGCCTTTGACCAAAACGACAGAACCTTCATGCTGATAAGCCTGGGCATCCGGATTGTGCACCGAACATGCCCAATAACCGGACGGGTCATCTTCCGGCTTTTCCGGTTTCCCGCCGACGTTAAGCCGCATGTGGATGACGGTGCTGTCTTTGTCTTGTCCGATGAGATGAATGTATGGTTTGGATTGGGGCACGATGACTTGTTCTTCATACGAGCCGTTTTTCACGAAGATGCGCCAGGGTTGTAGGCAACTGTCTGGAGCCGCATCAATGGCGGCTTGTACATTTGTATAGTCTCCGCTTCCGTCTTGGGCGACTATGGCTTGGTATGCGTCAGCTTCTTTTTGCTGCGCGCAGGCGGTAAGCATTGTACCACATAGTAGAATACAGGTTAATAGATTGTGTTTCATAAAATGATTAATTTTATAAGATGATGTCTTTTCTGCAAACTTACGCCGGGAAATGGAAAGATAAGTGTATTTTTTAGTTGTTCATGTGTATTATTTGACGAAAGGGAGAAAAATGTGTACAATCTCCATAGAATCTTTGTCGAATGACGAATATGTGTACGTTATTGGCGAAATAATGCAAACATGATTCATGTGATGGTGGTAATTTTGGATGTTTGAATTAATTAATTGCATTTGATATACATGAAAACATTAAAAGTATTGTTGGGATGCGTATGTGTCTTGGCTTGTAAAGCAACAGGTTTATGTGCGCAAGAGTCATATAAAATATGGTATGACAAACCGGCTGCTTATTGGGAAGAAGCACTGCCGGTCGGCAACGGCCGTATTGCCGCAATGGTTTTCGGCAATGCGCAAATGGAACGTCTTCAGTTGAACGAGGAAACCGTATCTGCCGGTTCTCCTTATCAGAACTACAATCCTAAGGCAAAAGCCGCCTTGCCCGAGATCCGGCGGTTGATATTTGAAGGAAAAAACGAAGAAGCGCAGTTGTTGGCAGGCAAGGCTATCATTTCGCAGGTAGGGAACGAGATGCCGTATCAAACGGTAGGAAACTTGAATATCCGTTATAAGAATCATGAAAATGTAAGCGATTATTACCGTGATTTGGATATAAGCCGTGCGGTTGCCACTACCCGGTATCGTGTCGGAAGCACGGAATATACAGAAGAAACATTCGCTTCCTTTACCGACCAGCTAATCGTGAAACACATCAAGGCATCGAAAGCGGGAGCCATTGATTGTGACGTGTTTTTCGATACGCCGATGAAACGTCCCCAACGTTCTGTAATCGGGAAGAAAGGGTTGCGTTTGGAAGGCATGGCCGACGGGACAACGTTCTTCCCGGGAAAAGTGCATTATTGTGCGGATTTGCAAGTGAAGCTGAAAGGAGGGAAGGCGGAAACTTCCAACGATACGTTATTGAGTGTGAAAGGGGCTACCGAGTTGACTTTGTATATTTCGATGGCTACCAATTTTGTGAATTATAAAGACGTTTCGGCCGACCCATACGTCAGGAACCGCGCTTATCTGAAAAATGCAGGCAAGGAGTATGAGAAAGCCAAATCGGCTCATATTGCCGCTTATCGGGAACAGTTTGACCGTGTGACGTTGGATATGGGTACTACCTCGCAAGCCGATAAGCCGATGGATGTGCGCATCAAGGAGTTTGCTTCTTCATACGATCCGCATTTGATTGCATTGTATTTCCAGTATGGGCGCTATCTGCTGATATCCAGTTCGCAACCCGGTTGCCAGCCTGCTAACTTGCAAGGGAAATGGAATGCAAAGACCAAACCGGCATGGAATTGCAATTATACCACCAATATCAATACGGAGATGAATTATTGGCCCGCCGAGGTTACGAATTTGCCGGAATTGCATGAACCGTTGATTCAGATGATACGTGAACTGAGTGAAAACGGAAAAGAAGCGGCAAGTAAGATGTATGGTTGCCGTGGGTGGGTACTTCATCACAATACCGATTTGTGGCGCATGACCGGTGCCGTAGATTATGCGTATTGCGGCACGTGGCCTGTTTGTAATGCTTGGTTGTGCCAGCACCTGTGGGACCGTTATCTGTATTCGGGTGACAAACAATACTTGAAAGAAGTATATCCGATTATGAAAAGCGCGTCTCAGTTCTTTGTTGATTTCTTGGTGCGTGACCCCAATACAGGCTATTTGGTTGTAACCCCTTCTAATTCTCCGGAAAACGCTCCCCGCTGGATTAAGAAGAAAGCGAACTTGTTTGCCGGAATCACGATGGACAATCAGTTGGTTTTCGACTTGTTCTCGAATACATGCCGTGCGGCTTCTGTATTGAATGAAGATACGTTGTTTTGTGACACTTTACGTTCAATGCGCCGTCAGTTGCCCCCGATGCAAGTCGGACAATACGGTCAGTTGCAAGAATGGTTCGAGGATTGGGACCAGCCGAACGACCATCATCGACACATTTCTCATTTATGGGGATTGTTCCCGGGGTATCAAATATCGCCTTATCGTTCTCCGGTATTGTTTGAGGCGGCACGCAATACGTTAATTCAGCGCGGCGATCCGTCCACCGGTTGGTCAATGGGCTGGAAAGTCTGCTTTTGGGCACGTATGCTTGACGGAGACCATGCTTATAAGTTGATAAAGAACCAACTTACTTACGTTAGCCCTGAAAGTCAAAAAGGGCAGGGAGGAGGTACCTATCCTAATTTGTTCGATGCGCATCCGCCTTTCCAGATAGACGGTAATTTCGGATGTACGGCAGGCATAGCTGAAATGCTGGTGCAAAGCCATGACGGAGCGGTGCAATTGCTTCCCGCTTTGCCTTCGGAATGGAAGAGCGGAACGATAAAAGGGTTGCGTGTGCGTGGCGGCTTTTTGTTGGAAGAGTTGTCATGGGAGAATGGAAAGCTGAAGAAAGCGGTTATCCGTTCCGTTATCGGCGGTAACTTGCGCTTACGTTCCTATTCGAAGCTGGTTGCGTCAGGCAAGTCATTAAGTCCGGTAGAGGAAGGGACTCCAAACCCGAATCCCTTGTTCTGCGTGCAGCAGGTTTCCCGTCCGATGATAAGCGAAAAAGCTCCGCTGAAAGGCATAGAGCTTCGGGATACTTATTTGTATGATGTGGAGACCAAAGCGGGAGAGACAATTAATATTGCTATACAATAACTTTAAATTAGTTTATCAATGGAAAACAAATTGCATGTTTTAAACAGAAAGATGTTTCTGTTTGTACTCTTGTCATGGATGATGAGTACATTGAGTTATGCACAAAATTTGACAATAACCGGTATGGTTGTTGACAGTGCAGGTGAACCTATAATTGGTGCAACAGTAAGGGTTCTGGGTAACTCTGCTTTGGGAACTATTACTGATATGGATGGTAGATTTTCATTTTCAGTACCTCAGAAAGAATTGAAATTGGAAGTCAGTTATGTGGGAATGAAAACGGAAATAGTGTCAATAAAAGGGAATGCACCTTTGAAAATCGTGTTGTCTGAAGATACGGAAGTATTAGATGAAGTGGTTGTCGTAGGCTATGGAACCGTTAAAAAGCGTGATTTAACGGGTTCTATGACATCTGTGAAATCTGCAGATATTGTAGCAGTTCCGACAACAAATGCGCTTGAGAGTTTACAAGGTAAGGTAGCAGGTTTGGATATGACTAAATCAAGTGGGCAGTCGGGAGCAGGCTTATCTTTTTCTATTCGTGGTAATCGCTCTTTGAATGCGTCTAATGCTCCATTAGTAATAGTTGATGGTGTTCCTTACGGTACAGATATTGATTTAAATCCAAATGTTATAGAGTCAATGGAGGTTTTAAAAGATGCTTCTTCAACAGCAATTTACGGTTCTCGTGGTGCGAATGGAGTTATTTTGATAACGACCAAAAAGGGAGCGGCAGGTAAAACAAAGGTGTCTTATAATGGATATTATTCAATAAATTCAGTGGCGGCATATCCGGAAATAATGAATCTGTCAGAATGGGCGGATTTTAAAAGGGAAGCTTATCGGGCTGATGGACAATGGGAAAGTACGGCTGATGATGCTAAGATTTTCGGTTCAGCTTATAATGCTGTGGTGAATAATCAGAATGTAGATTGGATAGATTTAATTATGCAGAATGGAAGTCAAATGTCTCATTCAGTCAGTGTGTCAAGTGGAAGTGAACGGACAAATTTTAATCTTTCATTTGAGTATATGAAAGAAGATGGTTTGGTAAAATTGGATGATATGAAACGCTATAATACGACATTGTCTTTATCTCATAAAGTTTTTGATAATTTGCAGCTTAATGCTAACATGGTTTATACTTATATGGACCAAAATATTCGTAGAGATCCGTTTAACCGTTCTATTTATTATTCTCCTTATGGAAATGTATATAATGAAGATGGTTCCATTAATGTGTTGCCTTTTGATGACGGGCAGACAATTAGCCCTATTGCAGAAGAAGTTCCTGGTGCATATAAGAATAATAAGCTGACAAACCATTTTGTGGGAAGTTTAGGGGTTAATTGGGAAATTATTAAGAATTTGACTTTAATTTCGACATTTGGTTTTGATCAGAAAAGTGCTCGTCTTGGGCATTTTGCTGATCAGTATACGTTAGATGGCGCAGGAAATTATTCGCTTGCAGATGTAACAACTAATAGCGACAGTAATTGGTCATGGGAAAGTACATTGAGTTATTTGTTTGACATTGGAAAACATAGTTTTAATATTATGGTCGGTAGTGGATTGTATAAGAATACATCTGAAGAATATTATGGCGGTGGGCATGATTTGGTATCTTCTACCATGTTGTTTTATAATTTAGGAGCGTTACAGAATAGCCAACAGATAACAAGTAATTATATCCGTACAACGATGACTTCTTTTTTTGGCCGGTTAAATTATAAGTTTAATGAAAAATATTTGTTGACTCTTACCATGCGTGGTGATGGTTCGTCTGTATTGTCTAAAGGTAATCAATGGGGATTTTTTCCTTCAGTAGCTGTTGCTTGGAGAATGAATGAAGAGAATTTCTTGAAACAGTTTGATAATTTATCAAACTTAAAGCTACGGTTGAGTTATGGTGTATCAGGAAATAGTGCTGTATCTGCATATCAGACTCAAGGGGGGCTTGGAAAGACAATGTATGCATTTTTTGTAAATGGTGTTGAGACTGGGGCTACAGGATATTATCCTTCGTTAACTCCAAATCCGAATTTAGGTTGGGAGAAAACGGCAACTACGAATATCGGCATAGATTTTGGCTTTTTTAATAATCGGATAAGCGGATCTGTGGATGTATATCAACAAAAAACTTCTGATTTGTTGATGCAGAAAAAGGTTCCAAGTTCTACCGGATATACATTGGCATGGGATAATGTAGGAAAGACAGAGAATAAGGGTATAGAGTTGGTTATCAACACTCAGAATTTTATTCAGAAAGATTTTTCTTGGAATACAGATTATACATTTACGTTGAATCGGGAAAAAATTGTAGAATTGGCAGATGGAACAGAACGAGATATTAGTAATGGTTGGTTTGTCGGACATCCGATAAAAACGCATTATGGATTAGAAAAAATAGGTATTTGGCAATTAGATGAAGCTGATGAAGCTGCTAAATATGGGGAGCAGCCGGGGCGAATCAAAATAAAAGATCAAAATAAAGATGGTGTGATAGACAATGACCATGATCGGATTATTTTAGGTTCGGAAGTTCCTGATTTTGTAATGGGTATGAATAATACTTTTAGATATAAGAATTTTGATTTGCGTGTGTTTATGTATTGGAGGCAAGGGCAAATGTTGCATTCAGAAGCGAATGGATATGGTTCTTTCAGAGTGCAAGGAGATCCTGGCTTAAAAGTTGATTATTGGACTCCGGAAAATCCAACTAACGAATTCCCAAGACCTGAGAAAAGTTATTCTGATTCTTCCAAGTTGGAATCGTTGGGATATGTGGATGGGTCATATTTTAAAATTCGGGAAATAACCTTAGGTTATAAATTTCCTCAAAAGTGGATTGAAGCATTACATGCTTCAAATGTTCGGATTTATTGTTCGTTGAAAAATTTCCTGACGTTTAGTCATTTGGATAACTATGATCCTGAGCGAGGAGGGTCTTTAAGCTATCCAATGACAAAACAAGCTGTGTTTGGTATTAACGTAGATTTTTAATGATAATATAATTTTTGATTATGAATAGATTATATAATTGGTGTTTGTTTATATGTTTGGGAGCGACATTAGGAGCTTGTAGTGATTTTTTGGAAGAAAAAAATCCGAGTGGTTTAACCGCTGAAACATTTTATCAGACTGCTTCCGGAGCGGAAGCATTAGTGAATTCTTGTTATACGCCTCTTCGTTTTTGGTATGGGCAAGAATATGCTATATCTATGACGGAAATAGGAACAGATATTTTTACTCGTGGAAACGGATGTGTGGAAGCTGAATTGGCTGATTATAATTCTTCATTGCAAGGTTCAAGCAATGCTATTACAATGGAATGGGAACGTCTGTATTCGGCATTGAATACTTGTAATACTGCATTAAGCCGTTTGCCTGCTTCTAATTTAGATGAAGAGACAAAAGAAGTCCGTATGCGGGAAGTGCATTTTTTAAGAGCTTTGTATTTGTGGCATATTGTGGAGACATGGGGAGATGTATATCTTACTACAGAAGAATGTACAGAGCCTTCTGGTTATGTATATAGATCTTCAGTGGAAGATTTTTATAAACAAATTTTGGCAGATTTGGAGGAAGCTATAAAACTGCCTGTTACCACGTCAGATTATGGTAGAGTAACGCGGGGAGCAGCTGAAGCTTTTCTTGCACGCGTTTATTTATATCGACAAGATTATGCGAATGCTTTAAAATATGCGAAAGATGTGATAGAAGGGAGTGATTTTAGTTATGAATTAGCACCTGATTATTCAGATTTATGTAATATATATACTTGTAACGATGTAAAAGAAAACATATTTGTTTGTGTATATGGAGATAGTGAAATATTTGGAGCATCTATTGTTGAAGGGCCGGATGGAAATCCGATAATTTGGAGGGAACCGGGGAACAATCCGTCTCATTTATTATGGGTAATGTGTTATGATCAGGTTACAGATAAAGATGGCCAGAAACCAGTAACCCGTTCAATTGAATATGGTCGAAGTTTTAATCGGTATATGCCTACATTGTATTATCTGAATTTATTTGATGAAAAAATAGACTCACGTTACAATAATTTGTTTCAACAAGTTTGGATTTGCAATAATACAAATAGTGCTTATATACAACCAGGTGACACTGCGATATTCTTTACAAAATACAGTGTACCAGATGAAGAAGAAGCTAAGCATAATTATGTTACAATTGATAAAGATTTTGTATATAATGAAGATGGCTCTATAAAGAACCGGGTTCAAAATGTAACGTTTAAGAAATTTCTTGATCCGACTCGTGAATCCGTTAATTATACAGGAAGCTCTCGTCATGCAGTTGTTCTTCGTTTGGCTGAAATGTATTTGATTGCAGCAGAAGCGTCATTGTACCTAAACGATAAGTCTTCAGCTACATATTATATTAATGAGATTAGAAAAAGGGCAGCTATACCAGGAAAAGAAGAACAAATGAAGATTGATGAGAGTCAGCTTTCATTGGATTTTATTTTGGATGAAAGGGCACGTGAATTGGGTGGTGAACAATTACGTTGGTACGATTTAAAACGTACAGGAAAACTTATTGAACGAGTAAAAGCTTATAATCCGGATGCAGCCAATAATATAAAAGAATATCATTTGTTGCGTCCTATTCCACAAACGCAATTGGATGCTGTAATTAATAAAGCAGATTTTGCTCAAAATGAGGGGTATAATTAATTTATATTAATAAATTTACTGAATGTTCGCATTTTGTCAAATTGCTTGTAGGAACTAAAATGCGGACATTCATATGCTATTTTTTGATTTATATCAAAATAGTAAATTGTTAAATCATACCATACATTTCGTTCCAGCTTGTGCCGGGAATCAAATGCAATAGATGTTAGGAAGGAACTCATTGCTTTGACAGATATAAAGCATTTAACATTATTGGAGATAAAAAAGAATGCGGAATCACAAAGGGATTGGCATTGTGTTTCCGTATTCTTTTTTCTTAAAACCTCATCGAAGTATAAATCCCGACACATCCGTCGCCTGCTACGGGATTGATTGTCAGCTGATGCTTTTGGGCAAACGGGCGGGTGAAGATGTACGAGCATCCGGCGCCGATGGCTGCTCCGGCAAGTACGTCCCATCCGTCATGCTTTTTGCCGTATATCCGGCTCCAGCCCACGTAGGTGGACAGCACGTATGCCGGAAGCCCCCATTTCCAGCCGTACCGCCTTTGGATGAATGCCGCCGCGGCAAACGATGTGGCGGTATGCATCGAGGGGAACGAATGGCGGTCGCTGTGGTCGGGGCGGTCTTTCCTGATGCTGTACTTCAGGGCATACGTGACGCCTGCCGTGGCAAGGGCGGAGAATGTCCCTTGTTTCAACCCTTCCCAGTCTTTTTGAATCAATACGGCGGTCAGTCCTGCCACGGGAAGCAATACCGCTCCCACATCGCCCGATGTGCGCACCGCCTTGCGCGAACCGCTGACCTCGATTTGCTGGGCGGAAAGCGGAAGCGTAAGGAGGAGCAGGATGTATAGTGTAAATGCTTTCAGCTTCATCTGTTCAGTATAGTTTGGGGATAAATATCAAAAGCCCGATTGCCGCGGAAGCGATGGCGAGAATCAATACGGCTCCGGCGGCCAGGTCTTTGGTCCGCCTGATGGCTTCATCGTATGCTGGAGATACCCTGTCGGCAAGCGCCTCGATGGAGGAATTGAGGGCTTCGGCGGCAAATACCATGCCGATGCACAGGATGATGGCAACCCATTCGATGCGGGATAATCCGGCAAGAAAGCCTGCCGCCAGCACGCATGCGGTGATGGCGCAATGTATCCACGCATTGTGTTCGTAGCGGACGAGCAGGTATATCCCGCGGAATGCATAGCGGAAACTCTTCATCCGCTTGCGGAAAGTAAAGCCGTCGTTTTTCATATCCTTACGCACACCTCTACCGGGCAATGGTCGGAACCGAATATTTCGGTATGGATGGCTGCGCTCTCCAGCTTGCCGGCGAGCCGTGCCGAAGCGAGGAAGTAATCGATGCGCCACCCCGCATTCTTCTCGCGTGCCCGGAAGCGGTACGACCACCACGAGTAAATGCCTTCCTGTTCGGGATAGAAATAGCGGAACGTATCGATGAATCCCGCATCCAGCAGGGTCTGGAACTTCTCGCGTTCCTGGTCGGTGAAGCCTGCGTTCATGCGGTTGGTCTTCGGATTCTTCAGGTCTATCTCCTTGTGCGCCACGTTCAGGTCGCCGCATACCAGCACGGGCTTCTTCGCGTCAAGTTCCAAGAGGTACCGGCGGAAGGCATCCTCCCACGTCATCCGGTAGTCCAGGCGCTTCAGTCCGTCCTGCGAGTTGGGGGTATAGACCGTTACTAAATAGAAGTTCTCCATTTCCAAGGTGATGACACGTCCTTCACGGTCGTGTTCGTCGATGCCCATGCCGTAGCTTACGTTCAGGGGCTGGTGGCGGGTAAAGATGGCGGTGCCCGAATAGCCTTTCTTCTCGGCATAGTTCCAATACGAGGTATAGCCGTCGAAAGCCAGGTCGAGCTGCCCTGCCTGCATTTTGGTCTCCTGCAGGCAGAAGAAATCGGCATTTAGCCGGGTGAATGCGTCGCGGAAGCCTTTGTCGCAGCACGCCCGCAGTCCGTTTACGTTCCAAGAGATGAGTTTCATACGTTCTTTTTTTAGTAGATGTTGAATTATAGGAGTTAAGAAGTTAAGGAGTTATCACTCCGCTTTGCTCCGTTAGGAGTTAAGCCAATAGCAAGTCAAAGAACCGCATACACAAGAGGTATTGGCTTAACTCCTTAACTTCTTAACTCCTTAACTCCTCAAAAGATAATATCTTTAATTTTGATTACTTACTTATTTCTTTAAGTCAAACAGATAAGTCAGCCGGGCACCGATGTACGAATGTCCCGAACGCCCGAACGGGTCTTTCTTCGAATTGTTGTAGAAGTCGCTCAAGCCGTAATAATACCGGGCTTCGAGTATGAAGTTTCCGATGCCGGTACGCACTTCCATGCCTCCGCCTCCGATGATGCCGTAATCGAATTTCCGGTCTGCCATTTTGCCGTACTGTTCGTTGGGAGTGCGTCCCGAGGGGTCCCACGAGGCGCTCATCGTTTCTTTTTCCGATATCAGGTATCCGATTTGCGGACCCAGGTTGAGCACGAAACGCACGCCGTTCCCCTTGTCTTTCCCGAAAGCCAGGTGGGCAAGCAGGGGGATTTCGATGTAGTTCATCGTGCGGTGGTAGGTGTCTCCCGTCCCGTCGTCGATGTTTTCTTTCCAGCCTCTTTGCGAGAAGTTTATCTCGCCTTGGATGCCGCATAGCATCTTGAAATATTTTTCGCCGATGTAGCGTATCGTGACACCGAATTCCGGACCGATGAGCTTGCTTTCCTTGATGCTCGGGCTAAAGCTGACCGAGCTGATGTTGACGCCGCCGTTTACGCCTATGGAGAGGTTGCTCCGCTGGTCTTGCAGTTGCGCCTGGGCGGGAGACGCCCCCAGCAGGCATAGTCCGGTAATGATAAGTATGTAAAGTCTTTTCATCATAAGTAGATGTTGAGAATTAGTTTATTTTAATATCCGCATTCCACCCAATTGCCTTGTAGGG
>ULXT01037982.1_pt1 | contig 30682 bp, 30 predicted proteins | sample 1961571 | NCBI WGS metagenome assembly ULXT01 (sample SAMEA4835846, study PRJEB28245) | human gut metagenome | biome: gut microbiome; material: fecal sample | place: Denmark | collected 2008
TGGCTGGAAGCGGCCCGGGAGGATAGATAGCTGCCGGTTGATAAAGAAACATACCTTATGGTATGTTTCTTTTTTTATTGCTACAGGCTATCTATCCGACCGGGGTACGGGAGGCATGGGCCACCTAGTACTGTAGCGCGTGTGGCACAGCCCACAGAGTGCATAGATAGCTGCCTTTTATGTTTTTCTATTCTTCTTTTTATTTTTTATTTTTCGACCATTATTCTAGTTACTGTTCTAACTTACTTATATTTTTACAAGGCTCATATACATTATGGGTCTTATTTTTATATAATTTTTTAAAACAACAAAATTTTTACTTTGATGGTTATTTCTAATTTATTATGTTAAAATTAATAATAAATTACTATAACGGAGAATGAAAACTATGCTGAAAAATATTAGTATGCCTGTTATAGCTTTGGCTTTGGGGCATTTAGTAACGGATTTACAGGCAGGAGCTTTGCCGATAGTGCTGCCGCATTTAAAAGAACTTTTTGCTCTAAGTTATTCACAGCTGGCTTTTATTGTTTTAACACAAAACGTAACTTCCTCTGTTATTCAGCCTCTGTTCGGCTATATAACAGATAAGAAATCTTTGCCGGCGATGCTGCCTTTTTGTGCTGCTATGGCAGGTGCGGGCTTTGCGTTTGTAGGCTGGGTTCCTGCCTATGTTTTACTTATGTGTACTGTTGTTATAATCGGTATGGCCAGTGCAACTTATCATCCGCAGGCATCTAAAACAGTTAATTTTTTAAGCAGCGATAACAATAAAGCAGCCAATATGGGCATTTTTTCTTTAGGCGGCAATGCTGGTATGGCAGTTGGTTCCATTTTAATGGCATTTTTGCTTACTTTGCCTGGCGGGCTGCATAATACAATGTATTTTGTTCTGCCCGGGCTTTTAGTTTTTGGGTTAATGATGAAATATATGCCCGAATACAAACGCGTTAATTTGGAACATAACTTAAAAGTACAGGCTGCCAAAAAAAGTGGTGCGGTGCAAAAGATTCCTTACGGCGGTCTTGCTTTGGTTTTGTTTTTTATTTTTATGCGCTCAACTATTCATACAGGCCTTTCCACATATTTGCCGCTGTTTTTTATTAATTTCCGCAATGCGGAACCTGCTTTTGCAAGTATGTTAGTATTCTGCTTTTTACTTGGTGGTGTTGCCGGTACTTATGTCGGTGCTGTACTCAGCGACAGGCTTGGGGCACGCCGTATTATTTTGGGTTCTGTATTATGCAGTATTCCAGCTATCTGGCTTATTGCTAATGTAACGCATCCGGCAGCTGTTCTGGCAGCAGTTGTACTGGCCGGTTTTTCAATAATCGGTTCTTTTGCAACAACAACCATTTTGGCGCAGACCATGCTTCCCAATAATGTGGGCATGGCCGCCGGGCTGACAATAGGCTTCAGCGTAGGCATGGGCGGGTTTGGTGTTACCATACTTGGCTTTTTGGCAGATAATTACGGTTTGCCTTTTGTTATGAATTTAATGACAGTTTTACCCGTTATTGCAACGTTAACAGCGTTTAAAATTCCTGTGCCGCTGCAAATGCAGAAGTAGTATTGAAGGGATGTTTTTGTATGGAAAATTACAAACAAGGCATTTTCTTTGGCCTTGCAGCTTATGTTTTATGGGGAATTTTGCCTGTTTACTGGAAAGCGCTGGAACTTGTTTCGCCGTTTGAAATTTTATCCAGCCGGTTTATGTGGTCCTGCGTTTTTGTTTTTCTGCTCATCATCTTTCAAAAGAAATGGGCGTTCTTTACCGGAGAAGTAAAGCAGGTTTTCAGTAATTTAAAAACGGGAACGGCTATGATAGCTGCCGGTATTACCATCAGCTTTAACTGGGGTACTTTTATTTGGGCTGTTAATAACGGGCATATTGTTGAAACAAGCATGGGCTATTATATTAATCCGCTGGTAAGCATTTTATTTGCCGTAGTTTTTTTACGTGAACGGCTCGATAAAATGCAGCTTGCCGCTATTACCTGTGCCTTTATAGGCGTTGCCAGCATGGTTTACAGTTTTGGAAAAATTCCCTGGGTTTCCCTAACGCTGGCTTTTACTTTTGCTTTGTACGGATTGCTGAAAAAAATTCTGCCGGTTTCTGCCTTAACAAGCATTATGCTTGAAACATTGCTTATTACGCCGCTGGCACTTGTATATGAATACAGCTTATGGCAGCAGGGAGTTTCTTTTTATGCTTCCGGAAACCTGCAAGTAATTATGATGTTAACCGGTGCAGGCGTTGTTACGGCAATACCTTTATTGCTTTTTACTGCAGGCGCAAGGCTGCTGCCGCTGAAGATAATAGGGTTTTTGCAGTATATTTCACCGACGCTTACACTTTTGATAGGTGTTTTTGTTTATAATGAAGCATTTACGGCATCGCATTTGCTGGCTTTCGGGTGGATTTGGGCCGCGCTTCTTTTGTTTATTGTTTCGCAGCTGAGGAGTAATTAAACAGATTTTACAAATGTGTAAAACTGTCTTTTTAGTGGTTTAAACATATATATGGTGTTTGGCTAAGTTATCCTCAACATATAAAAAGTTATCAACAAAATGTGCATAATGTGTTGAAAAGTGTGGAAAAGATTTGTTAAGTTCTGTATAAACTTGTAAAAATGTGTAGAAAAAACTCTGTATAATTTTAAATCCACGTTAAACTGTGGATAACTTTGTTGATAATGTCGATAACTTGTTTATTAAAGAACAGTTTCCAAAACACAGTATATAGTGTTAATAACAAAATAAAGCGTTGTAATTATTAAGGCCGTTTTTTGTGGGCAGATGTTTTTTTGCTTGCAGAAACGGCGTTTTTTGGAGATAATATATAAGAACGATTTAAGTATTTGATAATGGAGGCATTTTAATGGCTATAAAACAAGTAACTGCCGTACAGGCAATGGAAGAAATATCCAAGGGTAAAATAATAACTGCGTCTTTAAATGAAATGCAGGGCGCATGGATTGCTCTGGCAGATTGTGAGGACGGCAGGGTGCTTACCTGTGCTTACAGCGGCGAATGCCAGGCCGCAGCACTTTTTGCAAAAAAAGACAGCGGCAAAGTTAAAAACATAACTGTTGACGTTATGGAGTTAAACCCCAATAATGCCGCTGTTGTACGCCGCTATTTAAAATGGACCGGCCCTCAGGCGCAGGGAGGCAAAGGCATCAGCATAGCTTTCAGCGACTGGCTGGGCTGTGCCGGAGCTTACGCCGCAGTGCCCTTTAAGCTGCGTCAGGCCCGCCCCGTACTTGTAGATTACGCGGCTGCCAATGCGGATATTTTAAAACGCAACTTTTTGGAAGCTGTTGATACAGCAACCTGGGGCGTACTGGAACTTGGCTACAAAGAAGGTTACGGCGCCAACGCCGCAGGCCTTAAAACGGAAGAAGAAATTGTAAAAGCGCTTCTTTACGGATACAGCATGATTGGTTTTGACTGCAGCGATAAAATTGACAGCAAAATCGAAGCCATGACCTCTGAAGAAGTAGCCGCAAAATATAATCAGCTGCCGGAAGAATTCCGCGATGCTTTAAAAGGCTCATACCTGGAAGCCGATTTTAAAGCCGGCGGGATGGTTGTACATTTTGAACCGGAAGTGCTGCAGCGTATAGTGCTTGAATTTGGCGAAGCCATTATGCACATTCAGTACATTTATAATACCTATTTAAAAAACACTCCGTGGGAAATTGATTTTGAACTCAAACTTGCCAAACCGGATAAATTAATGACGCCGCAGGAGCTGTATTTTATCAGCAACGAATTGCAGCGCAACGGCATTAAAATGGCATCCATGGAGCTGGACGCGGAAAAAGCCGCAGCCGATGAAGAAGGCATGCATGTTTACGGCGAAATTGCTGCTACCTTTGGCTACCGTTTAAGCCTGTTCAACGCCGATTTGTATATCTCGGATATCGGCAGTACAGCCAAAGCCTTAAAAGGGCAGGTTTGCTTTAAAGCGGGCAATGCACTGTGGCTTGCCGCGTTAAAAGTTGTACAGGCATGTGACGCACAGTTAATGGAAGATATGCAGAAATTTGCCGGGCTGCCTGATTTTGACGGCCTTAAAATTCTGCTCGCCGGTGAAGCTGGCTGCGCGTGGGCAAAAGCGTACAGCAAACTTTTAACTCCGGAAGCAGGCTTTGCCGGAAAAATTAAAGAAGTTCTGGCCGCTAACGCCGATGTGTATGCGGAAGAAGTTGAAAATACAGCTGCCGCAATGCTGAAAGCACTGTAAAAATTTTAAATTCAGCTTGCAAAAGCACAAAGCGGATGATATAATATTTAAGCTTGTATTAATAGATACATTCCCCTGCTCCCGAACGGGGGCCAAAGTCCAAAGGAGGAGGTGATTTCGTGAACAATTACGAAGTCATGTACATCGTTAAACCGGTTGTAGAGGAAGAAGCATTTGAAGCTGTTGTAGCTAAATTCGAAAGCCTCATTACCGCAAACGGTGGTACTGTAGAAAAAACCGACCGCTGGGGCAAAAAACGCCTCGCTTATGAAATCCAGGATTTCACCGAAGGTCAGTATGTACTCGTAACTTTCAGCGCAGAACCCAAAGCTGTTAAAGAACTTGACCGTGTAATGAAAATTACCGACGAAGTAATGCGCCATATGGTTATTAAAAAAGGCGAGTAATCCGGAGGTAACTTTAGGTTATGAACAAGATTATCTTAATGGGCCGCTTAACGCGTGACCCGGAAGTGCGTTATACCACTACCGGCAAGGTTATATGCCAGTTTACGCTTGCGGTTGACAGGCCTTTTACTAATCAGGACGGGCAGAGAGAAGCCGATTTTATCAACATCGTTGTATGGGGTAAAATCGCAGAATTATGCGGGAACAGCCTTACCAAAGGCCAGAGAGCGCTTGTTGACGGCCGCCTGCAGCTCCGCAGCTATGATGCAAAAGACGGCGGTAAACGTTATGTTACCGAAGTTGTTGCAAACAGCGTGGAATTTATTGAACGCAAGGGTTATACTCCCGGCGGCAATACCGGCGACAGCACCAAGAGCGACATGGAGTCTTTTGGCTCCCAGGTGCCTTTTGACGAGGAAATCCCATTTTAACAAGGAGGGTTTAAGCGAATGAAACGCGAAAGAGGCAGAAGACCGAGAAGAAAAGTTTGCAGCTTCTGTGTTGATAAAGTTGAAGAAATCGATTATAAGGACGTAGCTAAACTGCGCCGTTATATCACCGAACGCGGCAAAATTTTACCGCGCCGTATTTCCGGCAACTGCGCAAAACATCAGCGTCAGATGACCACTGCAATTAAACGCGCTCGTAACGTAGCATTGCTGCCGTTTACCTGCGAATAATAGTTGCCTGCTTAAAGCAGAATAACTTACAAAAAAGATATCCCTTTTATTGTGGAAACACGGTAAAAGGGATTTTTTGTTTTTCCGTAAGGTTTGTGTTTAAAAAAATTTAAGGAAAGCTGCAAAAGCTATATGTATTTTTGAAGGATACACAAAAAAGAAAATGTACAATAAAATAAAACTAAAATCTATCAAGTGAAGACAAAAATAAAAAAGTAACAAAATTTAACAAAAATGATGAAAAAATATTGAAAATCTGTATGTAAAATTAAAAAAATCGTTGACAAAAATGTAAAAACTTATTACAATGGTGAACAAGATAGTTGCAGGGCAGTTGTTAAAGCCGGAGGGGAGCTTAACTGCTCATAGCGGCATAATTTATTATTATAACGAAAAGGGGAAAGACAAATGAGCAAATGGAAAAAATTTACAAGCGCCTGTCTGGTTGCAGCGTTAAGCACAGCACTTCTGGCAGGCTGCGGCGGAGAAAAGAAGGACAGTGCGGCTGCTAATGCCGATAAATATGTTATCGGCGCAAGTTTTGAGCTGACAGGCAATGTTGCAAACTACGGCAAATCTACATTGTCCGGTTTAAAACTTGCTGTTGACCAGGTTAACAAAGCAGGCGGCGTTAACGGCAAACAGCTTGTTGTAGTAGAAAGCGACAACAAATCCGAGCCTGCTGAATCCGGCAACTCCGTAACCAAGCTGATTACTCAAGATAAAGTAGTGGCTGTTGTTGGCCCTGCTACCAGCGGCTGCGTATTTGCAGCTACTCCGGTAGTAACCTCCAACAAAGTGCCTCTTATTGCACCGTGCGCTACCGCACCGGCAATTACCGTTGATAACGGACAGGTTAAGGAATTCATCTTCCGCGCCTGCTTCATCGACCCGTTCCAGGGCCGCGTAATGGCTGAATTTGCCGATAAAACTCTGGGCGTTAAAAACGTAGCTATTCTGCATGATGCTTCCAGCGATTATTCCAAAGGACTTGCAGAAGTATTTGAAAAAACTCTGAATGAAAAAGGCGGCAAGGTTGTTGCCAAAGAAGCCTTCCTTTCCAAAGATATCGACTTTAAAGCAGCTTTAACCAAAATCAAAGCCGCTAACCCGGAAGCAATCTACATCCCCGGTTACTATGAAGAAGTTGCCAAAATCATTAAACAAACCCGTGAAATCGGTTTGAATGTTCCGCTGATTGGCTGCGACGGCTGGGACAGCCCGAAACTTGTTGAAATTGCAGGCCCTGAAGCATTGAACAACACTTACTTCTCCAGCGCCTTCTCCGTACAGGACCAGACCGAATCCGTACAGAAATTTATTGCCGATTATAAAGCAATGTATCAGAAAGACCCGGATATCTTCTGCATGCAGGGTTACAATGCAGGCCTTGTTCTTGCCGATGCCCTTAAACGTGCAGGCGACGGTGCCGACGGAACCAAACTTGCAGCAGCTATTGCAGCAACCAAAGACCTTCCGGTTGCAAGCGGCAAGTTAACTTACGATAAAGACCACAACCCGATTATCAGTGCCATCATCATCGAAATGAAAGACGGCGTACAGAGCTTTAAAGAAAAAATCAGCCTGTAATTAAATTAATTTAATTGTTTTGAATTTATTTTAATTTGAGTTTATTTTAGCCCGGAAATTGTTGTTTCAGGTTTCCGGGCTATTTTAAAAATATAAATTATAATGAAACAAATGAGGGGGAAACAAAAATGAAAAGAGTATCCAAAGTCCTAACTGCCTTGGTATTGGGCACTGTGCTTGCCGGTTTGGCAGCAGGCTGCGGCGGCGGTGAAAAAAAGGCTGATACCATTAAGGTTGGTGCCAACCTTGAAATGACGGGCGGCAGCGCGTCTTACGGCATATCTTCTAAAAATGCCATTGAGCTTGCCTTTAAAGAGATTAATGAAAAAGGCGGCATTAACGGCAAACAGTTAGAACTTGTTGTTGCAGATAACAAATCGGAAGCGGCAGAAGCTACCAATGCCATGCAGAAACTGGTTTCATAGGATAATGTAGTGGCGGTTATCGGCCCTAACCTTTCTTCTTCGGTAATTGCGGCATCTGCTATTAATAACAGCGCCAAAGTGCTGGATATTGCGCCGATGGCTACCAATCCGTATGTTACGGTTGACCAGGCCAGCGGCAAAACCAAGGATTTCAACTACCGCACATGCTTTATCGACCCGTTCCAGGGCACGGTAATGGCCAAATTTGCAACGGCTGAACTTGGTGTTGGCAATGCAGCAGTTTTGATTGATAATTCTTCCGATTACGCTAAAGGCCTGGCGCAGTTTTTTAAAGAAAACTTTGTTAAAGAAGGCGGCGCAGTTACTGCGGAAGAATCTTATCTGCAAAAGGATACTGATTTTAAAGCAACACTTACTAAAATAAAAGCAACCAATCCGGACTTTTTGTATGTGCCCGGTTATTATCAGGAAGTTGGCTTGATTGTAAAACAGGCGCGTGAGCTTGGCATGAATATGCCGATTGCCGGCGGCGACGGCTGGGACAGTGCCAAGATGCCTGAAATTGCAGGTGCAGCAGCGCTGAACAATACTTACTTCTCAAGCCTTTATTCTCCTGAAGATTCATCGGACATTAACAAAAATTTTGTAGCCGCTTATGAAAAAGCGTACGGCCAGAAACCTGACGTTTTTGCCGCTTTGTCTTATGATTCGGCTTTACTGGTTGCCGAAGCCATTAAAAATGCTGGCAGTACCGAACCTGCCAAAATCAGCGAAGCAATGGCTAAAATTAATGGGTTTAGCGGTGTATCGGGCAGCGTAACTTTTGACGATAAACATAACCCGGTTAAGAGTGCCGTAATTTTGGAATATAAAGATGGCGCTCAGTCTTTGAAAACTAAAATTAATCCCTGATAATTAATTGATAATTTAACTTTTTAACGGAAAGGCTGCGGTTTGGCCACAGCCTTTCCGTAATTTTAGCTGGATGCCGGTTAGTGCCGTTATTTAAGCGCAGGTAATAACTTACGGCAGTAAAGCATAGAGATTTTATGATTGAGGAATTAACAAAACTTACGGACTGGAGGACTTTTTATGGATATGGGTTCGCTTCTGCACCAGTTTTTGCAGCAGCTTATAAACGGTATATCCCTGGGCAGTATTTATGCGCTGATTGCCCTTGGTTATACAATGATTTACGGCATCCTCAAACTCATAAACTTTGCCCATGGTGATATCTATATGCTGGGCGCGTATTTTGGGTTTGTAGCTACAACAATGTTTGGCTTTTCCTTTTTGCCGGCAATTCTTTTTGCCATGGCCTGTGCAGCCGTTGCCGGTATTATCATTGAACGCATTGCCTACAGGCCGATGCGTAACGCTCCGCGTATTGCTATTTTAATTACTGCAATCGGCGTATCGTTTTTGCTTGAATACGGCATGATGCTGATTGCAACTCCGCAGCCGCGTACTTTCCCGGCAGTTTTTTCGGCAGATGTTTACCATCTTGGGCCACTGGTTGTTAACAGCCAGCAGGTTGTAATTCTTGTAAGCGCAATTATTTTAATGGCCGTACTTACTTATATCGTACAATATACCAAAATCGGCAAGGCCATGCGTGCCGTTTCGTTTGATGCTGACGCTGCCAGACTGATGGGCATTAATATCGACCGTGTAATTTCCGCAACCTTTGCCCTGGGCTCCGCACTTGCTGCTGCAGGCGGCGTGCTGGTAGGCATTTACTATAACTCTATCGACCCGCTTATGGGCATGGTTCCGGGCATTAAAGCCTTCGTAGCAGCCGTACTCGGCGGTATCGGTATTATTCCGGGCGCTATGGTCGGCGGCATTATCCTCGGCGTTGTAGAAGCCATGGTCAGCGGTTTTATTTCTTCCACTTTCCGTGACGCAGCCGCATTCGGCATTTTGATTATTATCTTATTGTACAAACCTGCCGGTATTTTCGGCAAAAATGTACGCGAGAAAGTGTAGGTGGCAGCTATGAATTATCTTCGCAAAGCAGATTTAAAAAGAATAGTTGCCTGCGCCATTTTATTCGCCGCAGTGCAGGGCATGATGTTTGCCGATATTATCGGGCCGTTCTGGGAACTTAATATCGTCCTCATCTGCATTAATATTATTCTGGCTGTCAGCCTAAACCTTATCAACGGCTACACCGGCCAGTTTTCTATCGGCCATGCCGGATTTTTGGCCGTCGGCGCTTATACCGGCGCTATTATGACGGTTAAACTTGGTTTTCCGTTTGAAGTAGCTTTAATTGTCGGCACCGTTGCCGCAGGTTTTTTGGGCTTTTTAATTGGCCTGCCTACTTTAAGGCTTAACGGCGACTATCTGGCAATCGCCACTCTGGGCCTTGGCGAAATTATCCGCATCTGCATACTCAATATTGATTATGTCGGCGGCGCATCTGGTTTAATGGGCATTCCCCGTTTGACAACTTTCGCCTGGGTTTTCTGGATTATGATTTTTATCATTTTCTTTATTAAAAACTTTAAAAATTCTTCTTACGGCCGCTGCTGCCTTGCTATCCGTGAAAACGAAATTGCAGCCGATACCATGGGCATAGACACTACCAAATATAAAGTAATGGCCTTTACCCTCGGCGCTGCTTTTGCCGGTACGGCAGGCGTGCTGTTTGCACATTATTTCTATATTGCGCATCCGGCGTCCTTTACTTTCATGCGTTCTTTCGATATTTTAACCATGGTTGTTCTGGGCGGCCTCGGTTCCATGACCGGTTCCATCACCGGCGCAATTCTGCTGACTTTTATTTCCGCTTATCTGGCAGAATATCCGGAATGGCGCATGATTATTTACTCCGTAACTATGATTGTCCTGATGCTGCACCGTCCGCAGGGATTGTTCGGCAATAAGGAATTAAGCATGAAGATGTTTGGCCTGGGAGGTGGCAAAGATGGAAGAACTGCTGAAAGTAAATGATATTTCCATGGTTTTCGGCGGTTTGCGGGCCGTCTCCAACTTCAGCATGACTATTAACAAAGGCGAGCTGATTGGCCTTATAGGTCCTAACGGCGCAGGCAAAACCACAGCCTTTAACATGATTACCGGCGTTTATACCCCTACCGAAGGCGAGATTATTTTTAACGGCCAGCGTACCAGCGGCAAAAAATCCTATCAGGTAACGCAGTTGGGCATGGCGCGTACTTTCCAGAATATCCGCTTGTTTTCCGAGCTTTCCGTTATCGATAACGTAAAAGTTGCCTATAACATGCACGTAAAATACGGCCTTTTGGAAGCAGTAGGGCGTTTTGGTCGCTATTTTAACGAAGAAGAACAGATTACCGAAATGGCAATGGATTTGTTAAAAATTTTCCATATGGAAGATAAAGCCGATGAACTTGCCAAAAACCTGCCTTACGGCGAACAGCGCCGCCTGGAAATTGCCCGTGCGCTTGCCACCGAGCCGAAACTTTTGCTTTTGGACGAACCGGCAGCAGGCATGAACCCGCAGGAAACCAAAGAACTGATGGAACTTATCCGCTGGATAAGAGAAAAATTTGATTTGGCAATACTGCTGATTGAACACGACATGGGGCTTGTTATGGGCGTATGCGAACGCATTTACGTTTTGGAATACGGCCTTTGCATAGCCAGCGGCACGCCTGACGAAATTAAGCATAACAAACGCGTTATTGAAGCATATTTGGGCGAGGAGGTACTCTGATGTTAAAAGTCAACAATATTGATGTATACTACGGTGCCATCCATGCCATTAAAGACGTCAGCCTGGAAGTTCCGGACGGCGAAATAGTTACTCTCATAGGCTCCAACGGCGCCGGTAAAAGCACAACGCTGCATACCATTTCCGGGCTTATTAAGCCTAAAAACGGCAGCATTATTTTTGAAGATAAAGATATTGCCGGTATGCCGGCGCATAAAATTGTCGGCATGGGCTTATGCCAGGTGCCGGAAGGCCGCCATGTATTTGCCAATATGACGGTTATGGAAAACCTGGAACTTGGCGCTTACCTACGCAGCGACAAAGCGGGCATTGAAGAAGATATGAAAAAAATATTCGATAAATTCCCGCGCCTTTTGGAACGTAAAAACCAGATTTCCGGCACGCTTTCCGGCGGCGAACAGCAGATGCTGGCTATGGGCCGCGCGCTGATGAGCCGTCCGCGCCTGCTGTTGCTCGACGAACCTTCCATGGGTCTTGCACCGTTGCTTGTTAAAGAAATTTTTAATATAATAAAAGAAATTAATGAAAGCGGTACAACGGTACTGCTGGTAGAACAAAATGCCAATATGGCGCTTTCCATTGCCGATAAAGCCTATGTTTTGGAAACAGGGCGCATTGCGCTTGCAGGCACGGCACAGGAGCTTGCCAGCAGCGAAGCGGTACGCAAAGCATATCTGGGCGGCTGAAACCCGGGAGGAGGATTTTACAATGTTAGTAAAAGAATTTATGTCCACTGAAGTTGTGACCATCAGCGAAGATAAAAACATGCTGGAAGTAAGGGAACTGATGCGCAGTTCGGATAAGCGCCGCCTGCCTGTTGTAGATGACATCAGCCGTGTGCGCGGCATTATTACCGACGCCGATGTCAGTCGTACTTCCCCGACCGACGCTACTACTCTTTCCCGTTATGAAGCAAACTATCTTTTGGGCAAGCTTAAAGTACGCGATGTAATGACCAAAAATGTTATTACCGTACATTATGATGCCGGCGTTGAAGATGCCGCATATCTGCTTTATAAAAACAAAATCAATGCCCTGCCTGTTGTAGATGACGATAATAAATTATGCGGCATTATTACCGATAGCGATATTTTCCGCGCTTTTGTTGATATTATGGGCCTGGCACGCACCAGCACCCGCATTACCATTGATGTAACCGACAAAGTTGGCGTTATTGCCGATATCGGCGCCATGTTCCGCGATAATAACATCAATATTATCAGCATTGTTGCCAAACCGGAAACCAGCGTAAAAACCGAGCTTACCATCCGTGCAGAGCTTGGCGGCAAAGGCCTTGAAATTATAGAGCAGCTGCGCGAAGCAGGCTACTATGTAACCGATATCAGCAACGTAAAAAGCAGGGAGTAAAATGGAATCGAAAAGCTTTAAAGTCGGTGACATTGTAAAAATGAAAAAGCCGCACCCCTGCGGCTCTTACGAATGGGAAATTTTGCGCACCGGCATGGATTTCGGTATAAAATGCTGCGGCTGCGGGCATTTTGTAATGCTGGCACGCCCCAAATTTGAAAAGGCCGTGAAGGCTGTTGTTACCCCCGATACGGAAAAATAAGTTGAAGGCGGCAGGCATAACCTGCCGTCTTTCTTCATTGTTCAAAGATAATTTACAAGCTGCGGCAGGAAAATAACGGCATACGCAGAAAATTATTTAAGTGGAAAAGAGGTATTTTATGGAGGCACTGGAAAAAATAACTTCCGCAATCGGTAAAAAACTGGAAGGACGCAAACCTTCACTGGACCGCGACGATAATTTATGGGATGCTGCCGTACTTTTGCCGCTGGTAAATACGCCGCAGGGCGTAAGCGTACTGTTTGAGGTACGCGCCGCAAAACTCGGCTGGCAGCCTGGTGATGTATGTTTTCCCGGCGGCAGGGCAGAATGCAGCGACGAAAGTTTTGAGGCAACTGCCGTAAGGGAAACCTGCGAAGAACTGGGGCTTGAAAGCAGCAGCATAAAAATCGCGGGCGGCCTTAATTATCTGGTAACGCACATGGGGCCGGTTATTCACCCTTATGTGGGCTATATTGAGCACAGCGGACAGTTTAATTTTAACAAAGATGAAGTTGACGAAGTTTTTACCGTGCCGCTTGATTTTCTGCTGAAAAATCCTCCGCGCATTGCCCATATGGAACTGGCAAATAAAGCGGGGGACGATTTTCCGTTTGACCTTTTGCCGCGCCAGCCGCACGAATGGAATAAACGCAAAGGCTACCATGTTTATATTTACGAATATGGCGGACACGTTATCTGGGGGCTGACCGCGCGCATTCTGCACGGATTTTTAAACAGATTTGCCGCCGATATTAAAGCGGCGTTAGAGGGGGAAACAACTTGCTGACATCGCATGTCAAAAAAATTTTGGTGCTGGCGCTTATTTTAATAGCGGCAGCAAGCTACTGGTCTTATTCTTTTATAGACGGCGACAGCCCGCTGGATAATTTAAGCAAGTCCGAGCGTCTTGATTTGAAAAAGAATATCGTTGTTTTGGGCGTTGACGAAAGGCCTTCCGAAGAAGATACAGGACGCAGCGATACCTTGTTTGTTGTAATGCTTGACAGCGACAACAACAATGTTTCCCTGCTTTCTGTGCCGCGCGATACAAGGGTTAAAATTCCCGGTTACGGCTGGGATAAAATTAACCATGCCTTTGCCTTTGGCGGGCACAAGCTTACGCAGCAAACCACGGAAGAACTTTTGGGAATACGCATTAACAACTATGTTATGATAGACTTTAAAGGCTTTAAAGGGCTGGTAGACGCTATTGGCGGCGTGGATATTGAAGTAGAAAAGCCCATGAGTTATTATGACGAGTGGGACGGCTTTACCATTGACCTTGCACCGGGCATGCAGCATATGGACGGCGACAAGGCCATTCAGTATGTGCGCTACCGCGATGAAGAAGGCGATATCGGCCGTATCAGGAGGCAGCAGAAATTTTTAAAAGCCGTTTACAGTAAAGTTACTTCGGTGGAAATTATACCCAAACTGCCTGCTTTGGTAGAACAGGCTAACAAAATGGTGGATACCGATTTATCTATCGGCGATATGATGGATTTGGCGCAGGCTCTGCATGGCATGATGGAAAAACAGGGCGGCCTGCACGCTGCCATGGTGCCGGGCCTGCCGGAATATATTGACGGCGTAAGCTACTGGATTCCTGATATTACGGATTTGCGCAAGCAGATGGCCGAAATGCAGGGTGCGGAAATGACGGACCGTTACCGCCGCGGTGCAGAACGCATGGAAGCAGAATATGTACGTAATCTGGAACGCGCTAAGCAGGAAATTGAAAACGAACTTAACGGCATTGACAAAAAACTTGATGAAGAAAAAGCCGATGCTGAAAATAAAGACAAGGATAAATTAGACAGCAGCGGCAAAAAGACTGTTGAAGAAAAAGCTGACAAACGCAGTGCGGATGACAGCAAAAAAACCGGCAGCAAACGTTCTGTCAAAAAAGCCGTGCAGGAATTTGCCGGTGAAAGCGCCGGAAGCAGCAGTACGGAAATAAAAGAAACGCCTAAGCAGAGTTACGGCGGCGTAATACGCGTTGTTGTAATCGACTGCAGCGGCGACCCTGCCAAGGCTGCCAGCGCACGCGAGCGCCTCAGCAATCTTGGCATGAGCGTAACTGACGGCGGCAGCGGCAATGTGCGTGAAGAAACATTAATAGTTTCCACAACTACCAGCGGGCGCGTTGTTACACGCCTTACGGAAGCCCCGTTTGTGCACGGAATGAGCATCAGCCGCAAGGACGGCGCCGATTATGACGGCATTGTTTATGTCGGCAAAGACTATAAATAACAAAAAACTGTTTCATAAGTCACAAAATTTTAAAGTTTTTTTAATTACCACTTGCTAATTGGCGTTAAAAATGGTATACTTAAATCATCAAATAGCCCCTCATTTGGCCCTTCTCGTAAGGGCTTTTTTTTTGCCCATTTTTAAGCCACTGCTTTTACATAAATTTAACAGCGCCGTGCCGTTTCGTTTATGTGCCAATTCGTATATAATAAAATACATAGTTTATTAATGCAGGAGTAAAAGAAATGCTTTATAATGACAGGGCTGCATTTATTTTGCAGCAGTTACAGCTTAAAAGTACGGTTAAAGTAACAGAAATAGCCAAAAGCTTAAATGTATCGGTAGATACCGTTCGCCGCGATTTAAAAGCACTGGAAGAACAGGGGCAGCTTAAATGCGTGCACGGCGGCGCAAGCCTGCCGGATTATATGCTGGCCTTCAGCAATTTCAGCGGGCGTGAAATCATCCATATTGAAGAAAAACGCCTGGCGGCGCTTAAAGCACTGGAACATTTGCGCCCGGGCAGCGTGATTGCCTTAAACTCCGGCACAACCAATGTTATTCTGGCGCAGGAACTAATTAAGCGTTTTACGGATTTAACCATAGTAACCAATAATGTTTCGGCGGCCATGGTGCTGATGCAGAACCAGTCGCTGCGCACGATTGTGCTGGGCGGTGATTTGGACAGCCTGGAGCACTCCACTTACGGCAGCATCTGCGAAAGAGAACTTGGCAGATACTACCCTGATATTTGCTTTTTGTCCATTAACAGCGTCGATGCGGAAGCTGGTTTTACAGATTTCCGTTTTGCGGAAATAGGCGTTATGCAGCTGATGGCAAGAAATTCCTCCAAAGTAATTGCCGTTATGGACAGCAGTAAATTAGGTCGCCGCTCCAAAAAAGTAATTATGGATAACAGCATGATAGACCTGCTTGTTATGGACAGCATAAAACCGGAAGTGCGGGAGCTTTACCGCCGTGCCGGCATTTGCATTGAATAAAACAATAAAAAATTACCGCAGCTGACGGGTTAAAAGCCTGTCGGCTGCGTTTTTTATTTTACGCAGATTTAAAAATAACTTTAACTGTATTTGCTTGTTTAGGAATGTTAAGTGCGATAAGATAAAGCCGTAGAAAACAGCAAATATAAAATATAAAAAAGCAAAAAACAGCAAAGGAGAATTATCATGACAGAAAAGCAGCAAATTAAAATGGTAGTATTTGACTGGGCAGGTACTACTACCGATTTTGGCTCGCAGGCGCCGGTTGATGTTTTTGACAGAACTTTCCGCCAGAAAGGGCTGGTATTTACCAAAGCTGAAATTAACGCGCCGATGGGAATGGAAAAGAAAGCTCATATTAAAACCATGCTTTCCACCGAAAAAGGCCGGAAACTTTGGGAAGATGCTTACAGCCGCAGCTGGAACGAAGATGACATTGAAGATGTTTACCAGTGCTTTGAAGGCAACCTGCGCACTGTTGTTGCCGAATACAGCAAACTCATTCCCGGCGTAAGGGAAACCGTGGAAAAATTAAGGGAAATGGGTTTGAAAATCGGCTCTACCACCGGTTATACCAGCGAAATGATGCAGTATGTGCTGCCGGTTGCCAAAGAACAGGGCTACGAACCTGACTGCTGCGTAACTCCGGATGTTACCGAATACAGCCGCCCCACTCCTTTTATGGTGTTTGAATGCATGCGCCAGTTAAATGTTTATCCGCCCAAGCTAGTTGTAAAAGCCGGCGATACCGTAATGGATATTTTGGAAGGCAAAAATGCAGGCGCATGGTCTGTTGGCATTATTAAAGGCTCCAACGTGGTTGGCCTTAACGAAGCTGAATATAATGCGCTTGATGAGCAGGCTAAAAAAGAACTGCACGAAAAAGCAAGAAAAATTTATCTTGATGCCGGTGCAGATTATGTAATTGAAGATATTACAGAACTGCCGGAAGTTATTGCCAAAATTAACGAAAGCTTATAATAGGGAGGGCTTTTTGTTGAATACTTACTATAATCCGGTTAGAACTTATCAGGGAGTTGGCAGCCTTTCGGTATTGCCGCAGCTGGTAAACGGTTTGAACCCCAAAAAAATTTTGCTGCTTATCTGGGATGAAAGCGTGCTTGAAAACCGTTATATAAAAGAAACGGCAGCTGCTTTTGCAGATATTTTAACAATAAAAACCTTTGCCTGGTCTAACCCGGAAATGTTTCAGTTATATGAAATTTACAATGAAACCAAAAACGAAAATTACGAACTGGTTATTGCCGTTGGCGGCGGCAGCGTACTGGATGTGGGCAAATCGCTGTGCTGCCTGTACGCTCAGCCGGTAGAATCTCTGGAAGCCATGCGCACCATGATTGCTGATAAAGCTTACAGTAAACCGCAGTGCAAATGGATTGGCATTCCGACAACGGCAGGCACCGGCAGCGAAGTAACCTGCTGGGCCACTGTGTGGGATTCCGAGCACAACAAAAAATATTCTGTCGATACGCAGGACAATTACGCTTACGCAGCTGTTATCGACCCTGTGCTGGCATCTTCCATGCCGGTTAAACTGGCAGTATCTTCCGCACTGGACGCGGTATGCCATGCTGCTGAAAGTTACTGGGCCAAGGCAAGCAACACCGTGTCGCGCGCTGCTGCACTTGCTGCCATTAAAATTATTATGGAAAATATCGACGGGCTTTTGTGCGGCAAAGAAGAAGCGCACGATGCCATGGCGCAGGGCAGTATGCTGGCTGGGCTTGCCTTCAGCAATACGCGCACTACGGCCTGCCATTCCATTTCTTACCCGCTGACAATGAAATACCATATTCCGCACGGCGTTGCGGTAAGCATGCTGCTGGCGCCGGTTATGCGTTTAAACCAGCCTTACATTAAAAACAGAAAAGAACTGTTTGGTGCTTTTGGTGTTGAAAGTGTGAGTGAACTTTCGGAAAAAGTTACCGCTATTCTTGAAAAATCCGGCAGCCCGGCCAAATTAAGCCAGTGGGGCGCCCAGGAAAGCGATTTTGAGGAGCTTGTTGCCCACAGCATGACCAAAGGGCGTGCCGATAATAACCCGGCGGAACTTACTGCCGTTAATGTTGAAGAAATTTTAAGAAGCGTATTTTAACAAGGGGGATTTAAATTATGAAAAAGGGAATTGCATGTGTTTTATTATCTGCTATGGTAGCTTTTGGCAGTTTTGCAGCAGGCTGCGGCGGCAACAGCCAAGAGGCCGAAAAGAAAACCTTTACCATTGCTTATGCTCCTAACGAATCTACTACGGACAGCACCGATGCCAGAAGCACTCTTGCCAAAGACCTTGGCAAAGTAATTAACATGGAAGTTAAGGAAATTCAGGCAAGCGATTATACTGCCATCATTGAAGCGCTGCGCACCGGCAAGGCCGATATGGCATATATGGGCGCTTTGGCAGTTGCCATGGGCGCTGAACGTGCAGGCGTAACGCCTATTGTTATGAAAGCCCCTAACGGAGATAAAGCGCAGGCTGTTTACCATTCCGTATTTGTTACCCAAAAGGATAACAACGAAATCAACAGCATTAAAGATTTTAAGGGCAAAACCATTGCCTTTGTTGACCCGGATTCCACTTCCGGCAATCTCGTGCCGACTTCCGAAATTATGAAAGCATTCCCGGATTTACATTTAACCAATGAAAAAATTCATACCAACGGTGAATTTTTTGAAGCCGTAAGCTTCTCCGGCAAGCATCAGGCGGGCTTACAGGCTGTAATTAAGGGCGATGTGGACATTGTGCCTATTTCCGACCAGATTATGGCAAGCGAATTTAAAAACGGCAACGCCGATGAAAACGCCGTTAAAGTTGTTCATTCTTCCGCCGCTATTCCGGCAGAAGCAATGGTTGTAAGCAAAACTGTTAATGAAGATTTGAAGAAAACCTTAACCAAATTCCTGGTTGAATACAACAATAAAGATTATTTTGACAAGGTAATCAAAAAAGCCGATGCGCGTTTTGTGGAATGCAGCATGGAAGATTACCAGCCGATTGTAGAACTTAACAAAAATATTAATGCTCATTAATAGGTTTTAGCCTGATGGCGGGAGAATGTTTTATGGAACCTGTTTTGAAATTTGTAAATGTAAATAAATACTATAATAATAACGTGCATGCGCTGCATAATATTTCTCTGGAAATTGCCGCGGGCGAATTCATATCGGTAATTGGCCCCAGCGGCAGCGGCAAAAGCACACTGCTGCGCACGGTAAACAGGCTGATTGATGTTTCTGACGGAGAAATTTTTCTGGACGGTGAAGATATTACCAGTATCGGCGGCAAAAAGCTGCGTGCGGTGCGCCGCAAGGTTGGCATGATTTTTCAGAACTATAACCTTGTATACCGTCTTTCCGTACTGCAAAACGTGCTGCATGGTTATTTAGGTTATCTTGACGGCATTAAAGGCATTTTGGGCATTTACCCTGAAGAAGAAAAGCTGCGTGCCATCAGCCTGCTTGAAGAAATGGGCCTGGGCGCATACTGCTATAACCGCGCGGCCGATTTATCCGGCGGGCAGAAACAGCGCGTGGGTATTGCCCGGGCAATTATGCAGCGTCCCAAAATCATGCTGGCCGATGAACCGATTGCCTCGCTTGACCCTTCCAGTGCTAAAAACATCATGGATATTCTGGCAGGGCTTGTTAAAGAGCGGCAGATAACCTGTATTGTAAATTTACATCAGCTTGAGGTTGCCAAAAAATATTCTACCCGCATTATCGGTTTATCCAAAGGCACGATTGTGTTTGACGGCAAACCGGAAGAATTAACGGACGAGGTTGTGGAAAAAATATACGGCACAAGCAGTGCCAATTTAATTGGAGGGGCAGAAAGTGAAGAACAGCATATCAGTTATGCCGCCTGCTGAAAAAAGAATATACAACATCTTTTTTGTGGTTATTGCAGCGCTGTACGCTGTATGCAGCTTCTTTACGGAGTTTTCTCCGTTGGCGGTGTTAGCCAATCTCGACCAGTTCTGGCTGTTTTTGTCGGAGGATTTTTTTCCGCCGCAGTTTCCTACCGATATAAGAATGTACAATATTCTGGACAGCGTGGCTGTAACCATAGCCATGGCTATTTCTTCAACTACCATTGCCGGAATACTGGCGTTTTTTACGGCGCTTTTTGCCAGCGAGCTGGTATCGCCGTTCCCCAAATGCGCAAAATTTGTGCGCGGCTTTGCTACTTTCCTGCGCAATATACCGGCGCTTGTGTGGGCGTTTATACTGTTTTCCTCACTCGGCATTGGCACAGGCGTTGGTTTTGCGGCGCTTTTAATAACCAGCTTTGCTTTTATGGTAAGGGCTTTTACGGAAACCATGGAGGATATTTCCGTCGATTGCCTTGAGAGCCTGGAAGCGGTTGGCGCAGGATTTTGGCAGCGCGTGGCGCACGGCATTGTGCCTTCATGCATCAGCGGTTTTCTGGCGTGGTTTTTATACTGCATTGAAGTTAACGTCAGGGCCTCAACCATTGTAGGCATGGTTGGCGGCGGCGGTGTCGGCATGGTACTGTTTTCGTATATCAAATCGTTTAATTACCATATGGCCTTTACCGTTATTTTAATTATAGCGGCGGTTGTAATTTTGGTTGACAGAATTACCGGCAAAATAAGAAAGGAACTGGAACAATGAAAGAGCCATCAGCGCAAAGCACAGTTGTTGTCCGTTATGGGTTTAACCATAAAATTAAAACAGAATGTGCTTACCAAAATAAAGCCATACCCGTATTTTTAGGAAGCACAGCCGCATTGTGCGTGCTCAGCCTTTTATATCTTGACGTTGACTGGATAAAGCTTGCCGGCCGCGTGCCGGATATGGGCAGTATATTTTACCGCCTGGCACAGTTTGATTTTAAATATATGGATTTAATTGCCGCGGCGATGTGGGAAACGCTTTCAATTACGGTGCTTTCCACATTGTACAGTGTTATTTTAGGTTTGTTTTTTGGCATGTTTGCGGCAGAAAATATTTTCCGTATGCGCTGGCTGTCGGTACTGGTGCAGTCATGGTTTACCTTTTTGCGTGCTGTGCCGACGCCGGTATGGGTGCTTTTAATGATGGTATGCCTTGGTATGGGGCCTGCCGCCGGTATTGCCGGTTTGTGCGTGCATACAACGGCGTTTTTTACCCGTGCTTTCGCGCAGAGCTTTGAAAGCATCCCGCAGGAAACTATCGAAGCGCTGGAGGCAACCGGCGTTGGCAGAATAGGCGTATTCTTCAACGCCGTGCTGCCTGCGGCACTTTCGCAGCTGGTAGCGTGGATTGCCATGCGCTTTGAAATAAACTTTTCGGAATGTGCTATTTTGGGCATGATTGGCGCAGGCGGCATTGGTTTTATCATTGCGCGCAGCATACAGGGCTATGAATACGGCACGGCAGGCGTGGCAATTGTGCTGGTGTTTGCCTTTGCCTATTCCATTGAAAGACTGTTCATTTTCATTAAAAATAAAATCCGTTGAATTGCTTTAATTTTAAACCCGCGGGCACAGCCTTGCGGGTAATTTTTTTGCTTTTTGCCGCCAGTTATTGTACAATATTAAAATAGTGAAATGTAAAACCTAAGGAGCGATAAATGTGAGTACAAATTTAGAAGTAGGTATTGTAGGCCTGCCTAACGTAGGCAAAAGCACGCTGTTTAATGCTATTACCAAAGCAGGGGCAGAAGCTGCCAACTATCCTTTCTGCACCATAGAACCGAACGTGGGCGTTGTAGATGTGCCGGATGCGCGTCTTAACGTGCTTGGCGAAATGTTCAAATCCAAAAAAATCGTGCCTGCCGCCATGCGCTTTGTCGATATCGCAGGGCTTGTAAAAGGCGCGTCCAAGGGCGAAGGCCTCGGCAACAAATTCCTTGCGCATATCCGCGAGGTTGACGCCGTTGCGCAGGTTGTCCGCTGCTTTGAAGACGGCAATATTACACACGTGGAAGGCAGCATTAACCCGCTGCGCGATATTGAAATCATCAATACCGAATTGTGCCTTGCCGATATGGAAACCGTGGAAAAACGCCAGGAGCGCCTTGTTAAGCTGTTAAAAACCGGCGATAAAAAAGTGCCGGTGGAAAAAGCTGTTCTTGATAAGGTTATGGAAGGCCTGGGCGAAGCCGTTCCGGCACGCCGCCTTGGGCTGACTGATGAAGAAAAGGAATTTTTGACAGAGCTGCACCTTTTGACCATGAAACCGGTGCTGTATGTTGCCAATGTTGCCGAAGACGAAGTGGCAGCGCCGGAAAACAACCCGCATGTGCAGGCCGTTATGAAATATGCCGAAGAAGAAGGCGCCGAAACGATTGTTGTTTCCGCCAAAATGGAATCGGAAATTGCCGAACTGCCGGAGGACGAAGCCAAAGAATTTTTGGAAATGGCAGGGCTTGAAGAAGCAGGCCTTGACCGCCTGATTAAAGCCGGTTTTAAACTGTTGGGACTGATGACCTATTTAACCGCCGGTGAAACCGAAAGCCGTGCCTGGACCATTAAACGCGGTACCAAAGCACCGCAGGCAGCCGGTAAAATTCACAGCGATTTTGAACGCGGCTTTATTCGTGCCGAAATTGTATCTTATGATGACCTTGTAGCCTGCGGCAGCAAAGCGGCAGCGCGTGATAAAGGCCTTGTACGCCTTGAAGGCAAGGATTATGTAATGCAGGACGGCGACGTTGTAGAATTCCGTTTCAACGTATAATAAGAAATTTGCTGTTTACAGCATAAAGCAGACAGTGTTTAAAGCACTGCCTGCTTTTTTTTTGCGGCTTTTTACGGCAATATTTTTGTTTTCGGTTAACATCATTAAAAAATTGTTTTGCTTAAGTTAGTAATGTAAAACTTGGGAAAAGTAGGGTTAAAAGGCGGTAAATACGCTTGCAGGGCGCAAAATGGCTGGTTAAAATAGGAAAAAAGACGCAAATAAAAGCAGTTTAAATATGTTATGGAGGAATAAAAATGCTGCAATTAAAAAATATCCGCAAATCGTATGACAGCAAAGTCATTCTCGACAGTATTTCGCTGGATATTAATGACGGCGAGATAGTTTCTATTCTGGGGCCTTCCGGCAGCGGCAAAACAACGCTTTTGAACGCAATTTTGGGGCTTACTGAAATTGACGGCGGGCAGATTATTTTTGACGGCAAAGACTTAACCAACGTGCCGATGAAAGACCGCGGCTTTAACATTGTATTTCAGGATTATGCGCTGTTTCCGAATCTGAATGCCTATGAAAATATCGTTTACGGCCTGCGCAACAAACCGGGCATTTCCAGTGCGGAAGAAGTACAGGAACTTATCAGCCTGCTGGGTTTAAAAGAGCATTTAAACAAACGCATTGACCAGCTGAGCGGCGGGCAGAAGCAAAGGGTTGCCCTGGCACGCACTTTGGTTATGAAACCGAAAATTCTGCTTTTGGATGAGCCTTTAAGCGCGCTGGACGGCGTTATTAAAGAATCCATCAAAGAGCGTATTCAGCTTATAGCCAAGCAGTATCATTTAACCACCATCATTGTTACGCATGACCCGGAAGAAGCGCTGACGCTTTCCGACAAGGTGCTGATTATCAACGAGGGGCAGATTTCCCAGTTCGACCAGCCGCATGTAATCGTTACCCAGCCGCGCACTCAGTTTGTGGAAAAATTTATTTTGTCGCAGCTGCGCATTAAGCGCGATAATATTTTCCGCCTGTTTGGCGAACCTTGTGCTTTTGCCGGAGTTGCAAGATGAACAGAAAAAGCTTTGAATTAAAATTTTGTTTTTTGTTTGTAAGCATTGCGTTTGCTTTCTTTTTGGGGCTGACGCTGGCAAACCTGGCATACAAATCCTTACAGACAGGCAGCGGCACAGGCCTTGGCAATTATGCTGCCATTTTAACTGACGATGCCTTTTTAACGGCGTTCCGCAACAGCTTTGCAATCTCCGCACTGGAAGCTGCCATTACCACGGCTGCGGCGTTTATACTGGCTTACGGGCTGCATTTAACGCGCATACCGGGCAAAATAAAAGAAGGCTTGCAGCTTGTGGTTATGATGCCGATGTTTTTGCCTTCCATTACCTACGGCTTTGCCGTTATTTACTCTTTCGGCAAGCAGGGGCTGATAACAAAACTTGTCGGTGAGCAGCTGTTTCCGATTTACGGCTTCTGGGGGCTTTTGATTTCGTTTATTGTTTATACTCTGCCGCCGGCGTTTCTGGTGCTGTATAACGCGTTCTTTTATATCGACAAGAACTTTATTACGGTATCGAAAATTATGGGCGACAGCCCGCTGCGCACTTTGTGGATGACGAGTGTGCGCCCGCTTTTGGGCAGCCTGATGGCGGCGTTTATTTTATCGTTTTTCCTCAGCTTTACGGATTTCGGTATTCCGGTATCAATCGGCGGCGAATACAATATGATTGCCGTTGAGCTGTACATGAAAATGATGGGCGCCCTGCCTGATTTTGAACGCGGCAGCGTTATAGCAATGGCAATGCTGGTGCCTTCCGTTATCAGTGTTATGCTGCTCCGTTATATGGAAAAATTCAATTTCCGTTATAACAAAATCAGCCGCTATGAGGTGCAGCGCTCCTTTATGCGCGATGGTGCTTTCGGCTTGTTTTTTGCAGCGGTTGCACTGCTGTTTGTTTCGGTTTTTGCCATTATGTTCATTGTGCCGTTTGTAAAAAGCTGGCCGTACCAGCCGGTGTTTACGCTTGATACCTTAAAACGCGTGCTCAGCGATAATTCGCTGGTGGATGTTTATGTAAACTCCTTAATGGTGGCAGGCATTACGGCGGTGGCAGGTACGGTGCTGTGCTACGCGGCAGCCATGGTTAATGCGCGCAGCGACCTTAACAAATACTGCAAAATTATTATGGACGTTATTGCCATGGTAACCAATACGGTGCCGGGCATGGTACTTGGCGTTGCCTTCATCTTCATCTTTTCGGGCACGCCGCTGCAAAGCACGTTTGCAATTTTAATAATTGCCAACATCCTGCACTTTTTCACCACGCCGTATTTAATGATTAAATCTTCGCTTTCCAAAATGAATGAATCGTGGGAAACCACAGGCCTTTTAATGGGCGATACATGGCTTAAAACGGTAATTAAAGTAGTAATACCCAATTCAAGGGCAACTATTTGCCAGATGCTGAGCTACTTTTTCGTTAACGCCATGGTAACCATCAGCGCCATTGTTTTTCTGGCAGGTGCGCGGACAATGGTTATTACCACCAAAATTAAGGAGCTGCAATATTTTGAAAAATTTGACGCAGTGTTTGTATTGTCGCTCCTGATTTTCTTTACCAACGTGGTGGCTAAAACCTTCTTCGACAAACTTGCTGAACAGGAGGAAATTCCTCTTTATAAAAAAATTAAAAATTTATTCAAAGCAAAGGAGAATCCCAATGAAAAATTTTGCTAAGTTGTTAACCACAGCACTGATGATTGGCTGTCTGGCAGCAGGTATCGCCGGATGCGGCGGCAGTGAAGGCGGCAAGGACGCAGCCGCAGTAAAACAAACCGTAATTTACACCAATTCCGATGAAGAAGCGCAGACCGCAATGAAAAACGCGCTTGATAAAAACGGTTTTGAAGGAAAATACATTATGCAGTCTTTCGGTACTTCCGAACTTGGCGGTAAGCTTGCTGCTGAAGGCAAAAACATTGAAGCCAATGTTGTAACCATGACCAGCTATTATTTAGACAGTGACCAGAAACAGCACCCGATGTTCCTTGAAATTAAAGACGCAGCCAAACCGCTGGCAGAACACCCCAACTTTTATGTGCCTGTGCTTGGCAACTGCGGCGCACTGTTTGTAAACACCGAAGAACTTAAAAAAGCCAACCTGCCGATGCCGAAAGCCATTAAAGATTTGGCAGACCCGATGTATAAAGGTCATATTTCCGTACCTGATATTACCGGTTCTTCCACTGCATGGCTGATGACCCAGGCTGTGCTTAACGAATACGGCGATGAAGAAGGCGCCAAAATCATGAAACAAATCGAAGCCAACGCTATGCCGCATCTGGAAAAATCCGGTTCCGGCCCGCTGAAAAAAATCCGTGCCGGTGAAGTTGCAGTAGGTTTCGGTCTGCGCCATCAGGCTGTTGCCGATAAAGCCAAAGGCCTGCCGGTTGATTATGTAGACCCTGTTGAAGGCAACTTTATGCTGACTGAATCCGTTGCTGTTATTGATAAAAATGCTGCTGAAAACGAACAGGCTAAAAAAATTGTCGAATGCATTCTTAAAAATGCCCGCCCGGAACTTTTGAAAATTTACCCGGTAGCATTGTTTGAAGGCGAAAAGGTTGACAATGCCAACAAACCGGCTAACCCGAAAGTTTACAAAGAGCCTTTAACCGTAGAACTTTTGCAAAAACATCAGGACCTTATAAAAAAATAAATCAGGTGACATAAATGGATAAAAATACTTATAAACTTTTAACTCCCGGCCCTTTAACGACTACGGAAACCGTTAAGGAAGCCATGCAGATTGACCGCTGCACCTGGGATGAAGATTATAAAAACATGACGCAGGAAGTACGCACCGGCCTTTTAAAACTTGCCCATGCAGATAACGGCGATCACACTACGGTGCTGATGCAGGGCAGCGGAACCTTTGGTGTTGAAAGCGTACTTTCAAGTGTAATTTCCAGTACGGATAAAGTGCTGGTTTTGCAAAACGGCGCATACAGCAAACGCATGGTGGAAATGTGTGATTACCACGGCATTAAGTACGTGGTTTACGAAGAAGATTATGCGCACGTGCCCGACCCGGCCATTGTGGAGGACGTTTTAAAATCCGACGGGAACATTACCCATATTTCCATGGTACATAGCGAAACTACCAGCGGCCTTTTAAATGACATTGCAGCCATTGGCGAACTTGCAAAAAAATATAACAAAAAATTTATTGTAGACGCTATGAGCAGCTTTGGCGGCGTTGATATTAACGTGCCGGAGCTTGGCATTACCTATCTTGTAAGCAGCGCCAACAAATGCATTCAGGGCGTGCCAGGCTTCAGCTTTATTATTGCCAAAGTCAGCGATTTAAAACAAACCAAAGGCATTGCCCGCAGCCTTTCGCTTGATTTATATGCACAGTGGGAAACCATGGAAAAAGACGGCGGCAAATGGCGTTTTACTTCTCCTACCCATGTTGTGGCTGCTTTCAGCCAGGCGCTTAAAGAACTGGCAGCAGAAGGCGGCATTACCGCAAGGAATGCACGCTATACCGCAACCAACAGGGCTTTGCGCAAAGGCATGGAAGAACTTGGTTTTAAAGCCTATATCGATGAAGCACATCAGGGGCCGATTATTACAACTTTCTTCTATCCAGAAAACTGCAAATTTACCTTTGCAAAAATGTACGCTTATTTAAAAGACCACGGCTATGTAATTTACCCGGGCAAACTTACCGATGCAGAAACCTTCCGTTTGGGTAATATCGGCGAAATTTACATGGCTGATGTGGAAAAAATCCTTGGTATTTTTAAGAATTTTGTAAGCGTTGAGAATTAAAAATAAAGTAAATTCAAAAAGCCGGAGGCATTTGCTTCCGGCTTTTGTGCTGTATTGGGCAGCTGCGGCAGCTTTTAAATTTTGCTGTTGGAACAGGTGCTTTTAAAGAGTTGTACGGCATGGATTTTTATTTTCTGCTGGGTGCTGCAATTAGTTTTCTGTTTTTTATAGCAGCACATAATAAAAACACCCGCGCTTTACAGCACGGGTGTTAATTTTTGTAAGGCTTTAAGGCTTATTACAGAGCGGCGGGAATTTCACCGTCGTCGGAAAGTTTACCTTTAAGGTCATGGTCAACCATTGCGCATACGCAAGCGTCAGACCATACGTTTTCAGCGGTTTCGATCATGTCGATAATGGTGTAAATCGGAAGGATAATACCCATTAAGCCAATCGGTGCGCCAATGCCTGCCATCAGAGAGAGGGTCAGGAAGTAGCAGCCCATCGGTACGCCTGCGTTGCCTACTGCAGCAAGAACTGCAATGCATACCCAGGTCAGCATGGTGGTCATGGTCAGTTCAAAACCGGCATTCTGCATAATGAACAGAGAAGTTACCAGAATGAAAGCTGCGCAGCCGTTCATGTTGATGGTGGTGCAGATAGGCAGTACGAAGCGGGAAACCTTCGGGTTGCATTTCAGGTTCTGTTCGGAGCATGCCAGGGTTACAGGCAGGGTGCCGGCAGAGCTCTTGGTAAAGAGTGCAACAGCGATTGCCTGGCCCATCTGGCGCATAACGTAAATCGGGTTAAGACCGCGGATTACAAGGATAATCGGCAGAACGATGAAGAACTGAATAGCGTTGCCGAGCATTACAACTGCGGTGTATTTGCCCAGTGCGCCAACAATTACGCCTGCTTCAATCTGTGCGGAAAGCTGGCCTGCGAAAGCAACGATACCAATCGGCAGAACATAAAGGATAGCACGGATAAGGGTGAATGCCAGTTCCTGAACGCCCTGAATGATTTTAAGGAGTGCTTCGCGGTTTTCGGTTTTCGGCATGAAAGCCAGTGCCAGACCAACGGCAGCAGCGATAAGCATAACGGAAAGTACGTTGCCGGAAAGGAACGGAGCCAGTACGTTGTTAGGAATAACGCCGAGAATGTGGTCATAGTAGCTGAGTGCTGCTACGCTCTGGCCTTTAACAACGTCGGAGCCTGCGTTAACAATTTCTGCCGGCAGGTTATCCGGGGCAATGTAAAGGTACAGGCCAAGGCCGATGAAGGCGGCTAAAAATGTAGTAAGTAAGGTATACACAACAGCGTGTGCAAAAATAATACCGGTTTCTTTGTTGCCGCCAAGAGCTGCCAGCGTGGTGATAACCGCCAGCGCGATAGTAGGAACTGCAATGAACTGGAACAGGCGGGTAAATACGGTTGCTACGAAATTAAAGAATTCGTTCAGCGCCGGAATGCCCATCCAGCCTAAAACAGCGCCGAGAATCAGTGCCGCAAACCACAAAACAAACTGGCTGTTATTGGATTTAGCCTTGGTTTCACGGATGATGGAATCGGCTGTTTCCTTCACATCAACTTTCTTTTTTTCGTCAGTCATGTGAGATACCTCTTTTCTTTTTTATTTTGCAAAGTAATGATGAAGCCATGCCGTTACTTCGCTTTATAAAATTAATTATACCATATAATGCCATAATAGCAAGGAAAAAGTATACACTAATTCAATAATGCTATGCTTTTTGTAAAAAATATTTAAAAATTCAGATAATGCCCAAAGTAAATTTACAAAAGAACTGCGGGCAGCAGGCGGTAATTTTCTTATTTAATATGTTATAATTAAATTATCTTACAAATGAGGTGAAAGCAATGAGAAAATTTTTGTTAAGCCTTACGGCTGTTTTTACTTTGATGCTTTTTAATGCGGCGTGCGTTATGGCAGCGGAATTCGGGCCGGGGCAGCGCACAATCGAGCTTTTGGGCGGCGCCTTAAACAGCGATAAGCATCCGGTGCATCTTGTTGTTGAACAGACCATTGATATGAAAGAAGTGCTTGAGCCCGATGCCTACGCCAAGCTGACGGCGGCGCAGAAAGTGCATTACATCCGTACGGAATATAATGAAATGAACGGCATTAATGCCGAGCGCAGCGTAACAACGGACGGCGAGGGCAAAGTTGTACGCGATTACTGCAGCTTTGCCAAAGGAGGGCGCTGGTATTTTATAGATTACGTTAATAAAACTTATGATGAACTTCCGGCATTGCCGGGAATGAGCCTGCCGTTTGCGGAAACTCTGGTAAGCTGGTTTAACGAACGCCCGCAGAGCGGCAACGACAGCCTTACAGGCTATGATTATGACCAGATGACGCAGGGCGAACGCGTAATGTTCTTTTACTTTGCCAAAGGCACTGCCGAATGGAAAGGCTACGAAGTAAATACCCTGCCGCGCTTTACCGTGGTGGAAATGAGCGAAACGGTAGATGCAGAAACCGCCTTTGCACTGCCGCCTGCCGGTTTTACCAAAAAAGCCAACGAGCAGATGCGCAATTACGCCAACAGGCTGATGCAAAACAGGTAACGGAGCGGTGATTATGAAAAAATTTTTATCAGTGCTGGCAGTTGTGTGCTTAATGCTTTTAGTACTTTCTTCCGCCGCTTTTGCGGATGAAATAGAAGATGTGGAAGCAGGCAACGCATATATTCCGGAAGATACGGTTATAAATTTAATACTGCTTGATAAACTTGACAGCAACGTTAATAAAAAAGGCGATACCGTTAATTTTGAACTGAAGGATGACCTTGCGGTAGAAAATATTGTTATCGTGCCGAAAGGGACAAAGTTCAGCGGTGTTATACGCAAGGCGCACGGCAGCCGCATTTTTAACCAGAGCGCGGTTATACGCATTAAGCTTGATGATGTGCTGCTTGCCAACGGCAAACCCGTCAGCTTTAAGCAGGATGTAAAAATTAAAGGCGGCATTAATTACGCCAACATGGCGGTAGGCACGGCAATAGGTTTTGTGGTGCCGTTTTCGGGAATGTTTTTTAAAGGCAGGGAAATTGACTGCCCGCCCGGCACAATAATAGATTACAAACTGAATGACAATGTTGATTTGGGACTGACCAAAATGGATTTGGTGCAGATGAAAAGCCGCGAACGTGCGCAGAATACGGCGGCTTAAAGAAAACAGGCAGAAGCATGCTGATAAACGGTAAAGCTGCTGCCTGTTTATTTTTATTGTAAAATTAATTGCTGAATGCTTAAAGTGTCAGTTGCTGAAAAATAAAAAATCCTGCTTAAAAAGCAGGATTTTTTGGTTTATGGTGCCTCAGCACAGAATCGAACTGTGGACACAAGGATT
>ULXT01011960.1_pt1 | contig 30446 bp, 27 predicted proteins | sample 1961571 | NCBI WGS metagenome assembly ULXT01 (sample SAMEA4835846, study PRJEB28245) | human gut metagenome | biome: gut microbiome; material: fecal sample | place: Denmark | collected 2008
AAGTTGATTTCAGTAGAAGTAGAAGAAGACAATTCAATTTTGGCCTTTTCGGCAGCTTCCTTCAGACGTTGCATAGCCATCGGGTCGGTTGTCAAGTCGGCACCTTCGTCGTTCTTGAACTCCTGTACCAGCCAGTTGATGATAGCCTGGTCGAAGTCATCACCACCCAGGTGAGTATCACCGTTGGTAGAAAGCACTTCGAATACGCCGCCACCGAACTCCAGGATAGAGATATCGAACGTACCACCACCCAAGTCGAATACGGCGACCTTCATATCTTTGTTGGCCTTATCCACACCGTAAGCCAAGGCGGCTGCGGTCGGTTCGTTTACAATACGCTTAACGTCCAGACCTGCAATCTGACCGGCTTCCTTCGTAGCCTGACGCTGTGAGTCGGAGAAGTAGGCAGGAACGGTAATAACGGCTTCCGTTACTTCCTGTCCCAGATAGTCTTCGGCTGTCTTCTTCATCTTTTGAAGAATCATAGCGGAGATTTCCTGCGGAGTGTAGTGACGTCCGTCGATGTCGACACGCGGCATGTTGTTGTCGTTCACTACCGGATAAGGTACACGGGCTATTTCCTTTTGTACCTGCGACCAATTTTCACCCATGAAACGCTTGATGGAGTACACCGTACGTTTCGGGTTCGTGATGGCCTGACGCTTGGCAGGATCACCTACCTTACGTTCACCACCGTCTACAAATGCCACTACTGAAGGAGTTGTACGCTTGCCTTCGCTGTTGGCGATTACTACAGGTTCGTTGCCTTCGAATACGGCCACACAAGAGTTTGTAGTTCCTAAGTCAATACCAATAATCTTTCCCATGATCGTTATTTTTTTATTTGTTATTATTCAGTTTATTCCTGTCCGCCTCATCGGCAGACGCCTATTAAAGGACAAACGTTGTGCCAAACGCCGGACGACCGCATTTCCATGCTAGAAGTCTGACAAAATATGCCAGTTTGGCAGAATTGCATGCGAAGAGCTGACGAAACAGACAGCTACACAGACGCGGACAGTCCATTGCTTCCGAAAGGCTTCATCGGATAAAAGCAGGAACCACAAGCAAGGAAGTCTGCGTTTCCCGATAAGGGAACGAGTGTTTCCCGACAAGGAAACGAGCGTTCCCCGGCAAGGAAACGGGTGTTTCCAGGCAAGGAAACCGATGGTATCAACGAAGGAAACAAGAGACAGGATGCCAGATAGAAGACAACAAGAAAGCCGCCTCCAAAGGAAAACTCTGTTCCTCGGGAGGCGGCTCTACACCTTATTATATATATGTCATTCCTTGACGAGTACCAATACCAGCTCGCTCGTAGCACTATAGAAGCCGAAGCCACCGTTTTCCAGCCGGGCAAAAGCCTTCACGTCACCCAAAGCCTTGGTAATCCGTCCCTCCACTTCCATATCGGGACAGGCCATCATCGTGCTGATGAGATTGGAGAAGGTAATGGCCGAAGGGCTACCCTCGCCTGCCGAAAAGGTTCCGTTGATCACATTACAGCCCGCATTGCCGTGCACCTTCTTTTCGTTGACATTCAATTCAAGGAAGGGTTGGTTCTCGAGGCTGTCGGGAATCATCTCACCGCCGGCCTGTTCAATCTTCCAGCGACCGTCCAATTCAGCCAGTTTGGTATCGGAAGCCCGATGCTGCAACACCAGAATCGGCCGTTTCAACGACTTGCCGCACAAGGCGAGCTGACCGTCACCAAGCTTCGTGAACTTCTTTACCTGTGACAGGGCGGAGAGGACATTCTTCTCCAGCGTCATGTCGGGACACATCATGCGGGTACTGCCCATCTGGCTCAGGTCCAGCTCACCCGGCTTGCCGCCCGTATCAAAGCTGCCCATCAGGCGGTTGCATCCGCTGTTTCCATAAACCCGGCCAGTATTCGTCTCAAAGCCTATGTAGGGAAAAGCCTGCCCCGGCGCCGGAACGACTGCCGTCCCGTTGATTTCAATGATGTTCCACTCTCCGCCAAGGTCCGAAACCGGAGTCAGATTCTTGGTCGAAGCACACGACGACAGAACTGCCACCGCAGCTGCCATACCCAAATAAACACAAATTTTCTTCATTGTCTCGTAGTTTAAGTTAAATTATCAACCGCAAATATAGAATAAAAAAACAGCATAACAAACATTTTGTTTGGTAATCGCACCCGAAAAGTCAAAGTATTTAGCCGTATTTTAATGTTTATCTAAGAATTAAACAGTATATTTGCTGACGAAAAAACTGAAACAAATAACTTGCATATTTATCAATCACATTATTAATAAGAAACAAAATGGGTAAAGTTCTAATTATCGGTGCAGGCGGTGTAGGAACCGTCGTTGCACACAAAGTTGCTCAAAATCCGGATGTGTTCACCGAAATCATGATTGCCAGCCGCACGAAGTCCAAATGCGACGCCGTCGTGAAGGCCATCGGCAATCCTAATATCCAGACAGCACAGGTCGACGCGGACAACGTGGACGAACTGGTAGCACTCTTCAACAGCTTCAAACCCGAAATCGTCATCAACGTGGCCCTGCCCTACCAGGACCTGACCATCATGGAAGCCTGTCTGAAGACCGGCGTCAACTATCTGGACACAGCCAACTACGAGCCCAAGGACGTGGCCCACTTCGAATACAGCTGGCAATGGGCCTACAAGAAACGCTTCGAGGACGCCGGCCTGACCGCTATCCTCGGCTGCGGCTTCGACCCGGGCGTAAGCGGCGTATATACAGCCTACGCAGCCAAGCATCATTTCGACGAAATCCAGTATCTGGACATCGTGGACTGCAATGCGGGCAACCACCACAAGGCTTTTGCCACCAACTTCAACCCCGAAATCAACATCCGCGAAATCACCCAGAACGGACGTTATTACGAGAACGGCCAGTGGATTACCACCAAACCGCTGGAAATCCACAAGGATCTGACGTATCCGAACATCGGCCCGCGCGACTCCTACCTGCTCTACCACGAAGAACTGGAATCGCTCGTCAAGAACTTCCCCACCATCAAGCGCGCCCGCTTCTGGATGACCTTCGGCCAGGAATACCTGACCCACCTGCGCGTCATCCAGAACATCGGCATGGCCCGCATCGACGAAGTGGACTATAACGGCGTGAAGATTGTTCCCCTTCAGTTCCTGAAAGCCGTGCTCCCCAACCCGCAGGACCTCGGCGAGAACTACGAAGGCGAAACGTCCATCGGCTGCCGCATCCGCGGACTGAAGGACGGCAAGGAACACACCTACTACGTCTACAACAACTGCAGCCACCAGGCCGCCTACAAGGAAACGGGCATGCAGGGCGTCAGCTACACCACAGGTGTACCGGCCATGATCGGTGCCATGATGTTCCTCAAGGGCATCTGGAAGAAGCCGGGCGTATGGAACGTGGAAGAATTCGATCCCGATCCGTTCATGGAACAGCTCAACAAACAGGGCCTGCCCTGGCACGAAGTTATCGACGGCGATCTGGAACTTTAATATCAGCGGTAAGTGGTGAACGGTGAGCGGCGAACATGCCGCCCCGACAACCACTGACCGTTAATCACTAACCGTTAACCACTAACGAACATGAATGTAGGAGATAAAGCCCCTGAAACATTGGGCATCAACGAGAAAGGCGAAGAAATCCGCCTGAGCGACTATAAAGGAAAGAAACTGGTGCTCTACTTCTATCCGAAGGACAGCACGTCCGGCTGCACTGCAGAAGCCTGTAATCTGCGCGACAACTACGACACCCTGCGCCAGGCAGGCTACGAAGTGGTAGGCGTCAGCGTGGATAGCGAGAAGTCGCACCAGAAGTTCATCGAGAAGAACTCTCTCCCCTTCCCTCTGATTGCCGACACAGACAAGAAGCTGGTCGAGCAGTTTGGTGTATGGGGTGAGAAGAGCATGTACGGCCGCAAGTACATGGGTACCTTCCGCACAACTTTCATCATCAACGAAGAAGGTATCGTAGAGCGCATCATCGGTCCGAAGGAAATCAAGACCAAAGACCATGCGGCACAAATCCTTTAAATCCAATTACCCTTATCCAAACGAACAAGTATGGCAAAAAAAGACGAACTGAATTTTGAAAACGAAGGTGCCGCAACGCCCAACAGCGAAAAGCTGAAAGCCCTGCAGGCCGCCATGGACAAGATAGAAAAGAGCTTCGGAAAAGGCTCCATCATGAAAATGGGCGACGACAACATCGAGCAGGTGGAAGTCATCCCCACCGGCTCCATCGGACTGAACGTGGCCCTGGGTGTAGGCGGTTATCCCCGCGGCCGTATCATCGAAATCTACGGCCCCGAATCTTCCGGTAAGACCACGCTGGCCATCCACGCCATCGCCGAGGCCCAGAAAGCCGGAGGCATCGCCGCCTTCATCGACGCCGAACATGCTTTCGACCGCTTCTATGCCGCCAAGCTGGGCGTAGACGTAGACAACCTGCTCATCTCCCAGCCCGACAACGGCGAGCAAGCCCTGGAGATTGCCGAACAGCTGATCCGCTCCTCGGCCATCGACATTATCGTGGTCGACTCCGTAGCTGCCCTTACACCGAAAGCCGAAATCGAAGGCGATATGGGCGACAACAAGGTAGGTCTGCAGGCCCGCCTGATGTCACAAGCCCTGCGCAAACTGACGTCGGCCGTCAGCAAGACACGCACCTGCTGCATCTTCATCAACCAGCTGCGCGAAAAGATCGGTGTCATGTTCGGCAATCCCGAAACGACCACCGGCGGCAACGCGCTGAAGTTCTATGCTTCCGTCCGCCTCGACATCCGCGGCGGCCAGGCCATCAAGAACGGTGACGAAGTCATCGGCAAGCAGACCAAGGTAAAGGTTGTCAAGAACAAGGTGGCTCCTCCCTTCCGTCGTGCCGAGTTCGACATTATGTTCGGCGAAGGCATCTCGCGTGCCGGCGAAATCATCGACTTGGGTACCGAACTGGGCATCATCAAGAAGAGCGGTTCCTGGTTCAGTTACAACGACACCAAGCTGGCCCAAGGTCGCGATGCCGCCAAGCAGGTCATTCTGGACAACCCCGAACTGGCCGAAGAACTTGAAGGCCTGATTTCCGAAGAACTGAAGAAAGAAAAATAATATGGATGGGGCAAAACAGAAGCCGGACAGACTTACTCGTTTTGCCCCTTTCTTAATCTGACAAGACCTGCATCACTATTCTGAAAAACCACCGCAGCCATGAGCGATTTCCGCCTGAAAGTATTCCAGTCCGTAGCCAGAAACCTGAGCTTCACCAAGGCTTCCCAAGAATTGTTCATCAGCCAACCGGCCATTACCAAACACATACAGGAACTGGAAAGCACCTACCAGACCCGCCTGTTCGACCGCCAAGGAGGAAAAATCTCGCTGACCGAGTCCGGCCAACTGCTGCTGGAACATTGCGAACGCATTCTGGAAGAATACCGCAAGTTGGAATACGAGATGCACCTGCTGCACAACCAGTATACCGGCGAACTGAGGCTGGGAGCCAGTACCACCATTGCCCAATACGTGCTGCCGCCCATGCTGGGAACCTTCATCAGCAAATTCCCCCAAGTGGAACTGTCGTTGCTCAACGGCAACACACGCGAAATGGAAGCTGCCCTGCAGGAACACCGCATCGACCTCGCAATGGTCGAAGGAGTGACCCGCCTGCCCAACCTCCGCTATACTCCCTTTCTGGAAGACGAACTGGTGGTAGTGGTACGGACAGGCAGCCGCCTTCCGGTGGACGACGAAATCACTCCCCAGCAACTGGCCCGTCTGCCGCTGGTATTGCGCGAACGAGGCTCGGGCACTTTGGATGTTTTCGAGCGGGCCATGCTGCAACATAACATCAAGTTATCAACACTGCATGTACTGATGTACCTGGGCAGCACGGAAAGCATCAAGCTGTTTCTGGAGCATACCGACTGCCTGGGTGTCGTTTCCATCCGTTCCGTCAGCCGGGAATTGTATGCCGGCCGCTTGCGTGTAGTCGAGGTCAAAGGACTGGAAATGAAACGGGAATTCAACTTTGCCCAACTGCAGGGTCAGGAAAGCGGCCTCAGCCAGGTTTTCATGCAATTTGCCCGGCGCTGACCGTCCGTCGCCATTCCCGGTACCAACTCTGCACTCTCCTCCCCTCCTTATTACTTTTGGTTATAGCTGATAAAAATATAAGAATTGTGGCCTCCACAGGAAATGCGTACCTTTGCATCCGAAAAGAAAAAGTTAAACCAACAAAAAATAAATGTTATGTTCGAACGTGGAAACAGAGGCAACACCTTTCATGGCATTCTGCTCATAGCCTTATTCTCCTTCTCAGCTTTCTACATTGCTGAAATTCCTTTCGTAAAAAGTCTGTCATTCAGCCCACTGATTGTCGGCATCATTTTGGGTATGCTCTATGCCAACAGCCTTCGCAACCGCCTGCCTGAAACGTGGGTACCGGGCATCAAGTTCTGTACCAAGCAGATTCTCCGTGCCGGTATCGTGCTCTACGGTTTCCGCCTGACGCTGACCGAAGTGGCCGCCGTAGGTCTCCCCGCCATCGTGGTAGACAGCATCATCGTTTGCGGAACCATCTTCCTGGGCATCTTCTTGGGCAAGCTGATGAAGGTCGACAAAGACACCGCCCTGATTACCTCTACCGGTAGTGCCATCTGTGGTGCGGCTGCCGTACTCGGTGCCGAACCGGTAATCAAGTGCGAAGGCCATAAGACTGCCATCGCCGTTTCTACCGTGGTTATCTTCGGAACCATCGCCATGTTCCTCTACCCCATTATGTACCGCTCGGGACTGCTCTCCAGTCTTTCCGATACCCAGGTGGCCATCTATACAGGAAGCACCCTGCACGAAGTGGCCCACGTCGCCGGTGCAGGCAATGCCATGGACCCCACCGATACGCTGGGTATTGCCGGTACAGCCACCATCACCAAGATGATCCGCGTCATGCTTCTGGCCCCCGTATTGGTCATCATGAGCTTCGCCCTTGCAGGACGTAAAAAAGTATCGGCCGACGGCACAGTAGCCAAGAGCAAGATTACCATTCCCTGGTTTGCCTTTGGCTTCATCGGCATCATCTGCCTGAATTCCTTGCTCCAGTACCTCTTCGATGCCCCGACCGTGAAGGACATCCCCCTGAACGGAGCCATCGAATACATCGATACCTTCATGCTGACCATGGCCATGACAGCCTTGGGTACAGATACCAGCATTGACAAGTTCAAGCAGGCAGGAGCCAAGCCTTTCGTTTTGGCCTTCGGACTCTTCATCTGGCTGCTGCTGGGTGGCTACCTCCTGGTAAAATACCTGGTTCCCCTGATGGCTTGACAACAGAAACCATTTCACATATAGAATGGGCCTGCCTCTTTCCAGAAGCGGGTCCATTCCCTATTATACCTATAATATATAGAAAGCAACGTCATCTCAGTTCCTCTTCCCGAATGCCTAATACATGGGCCAGTGATGGCACAACCGGACACCATTGGCTGACGACAGGGCAAGAAGGTCTCTCCAAACCGAACCACACCGCCTGAACATCCGCCCCCTCTGCATTCTTTCTCCTTTCACGAAGGACTTCCCCCATCACTTCGTTCATCTTCGCCTCGTCAGCAGTCATTGCAGGCACCATCAATACCTGACGCACGGCAACATTGTTCAAGACCAACGCCATCAGGTCCCGATACAACGTTTCGGCCGTAGCCATGTTCTCAGTCGGTACCACCGAAAAAACGTATTCCGCCAAAGCCGTACGACAGGCCTTTCCATCCAAATCCGACAACGATGCAGGGAAACAGGTGTTCAAGGCATCCCCCTCCGTTCCATGGGCAAGCAGTACCTGCACCTCTGCCGAAGAAAAATCACGTATACCCGCATCCAGCAGCAGGCAGTCCAGCCATGCCGCCAGGTCGAGTTTGGGCAAGGGACGCCCCAACCTGGCAGACATCACCTCCTGTACCATCCCGACCGTACGGTTCAGGAAAGCCACATCCAACAATATCACACGTTCCGAAAACTTCAGTTCTGTATTTCTATCCATATTTATTTATTCATTGTCCGTTTGGTTAATCAGGTGGACAAAGATAACACAAATAAAGGTAATATACGACATAAAGGCCGATTGAATGTCATATTGTCACGTAAAATCAACGAAATCAAGACACTTTGTCTACTTATTGCAGATGGCAAGTTATTTGCCAATCTATGGATGTCAAACCTAACCAAGAAAAAAGAAAGGAGAAACGATATGAACTTTAACAACTTTACCATCAAAGCGCAGGAAGCCGTACAGGAGGCTGTGAACCTGGTACAACGCCGGGGGCAGCAAGCCATCGAGCCGGTACACCTGTTGCAGGGAGTGATGAAGGTGGGCGAAAACGTCACCAACTTCATCTTCCAGAAGCTGGGCATGAATCCCCAGCAGATAGAGCTGGTTCTGGACAAGCAGATCGAATCGCTGCCCAAGGTTTCGGGCGGAGAACCCTACTTGAGCCGTGAGACCAACGAAGTGCTGCAGAAAGCCTTGGACTATTCCAAGGAACTGAACGACGAGTTCGTTTCACTGGAACCCATCCTGCTGGCCCTGCTCACCGTCAAGAGCACCGCATCGAGCATCCTGAAAGATGCCGGTATGACCGAAAAGGAACTGCGTACAGCCATCAGTGAACTGCGCCAAGGCTCGAAGGTCACTTCACAGTCGAGCGAAGACACCTACCAGTCGCTGGAAAAGTACGCCATCAACCTGATAGATGCCGCCCGAAACGGCAAGCTCGACCCGGTCATCGGCCGTGACGAGGAGATTCGACGGGTCCTGCAGATATTGAGCCGTCGTACCAAGAACAATCCTATCCTGATTGGTGAACCGGGTACCGGTAAGACCGCCATCGTAGAAGGGCTGGCACAACGAATCCTTCGCGGGGATGTGCCCGAGAACTTGAAGAACAAGCAACTCTACTCCCTGGATATGGGTGCACTGGTAGCCGGTGCCAAGTACAAAGGTGAATTCGAGGAACGTCTGAAAGCTGTCATCAACGAAGTGAAACAGTCCGAAGGAAACATCATCCTCTTCATCGATGAAATCCATACCCTGGTAGGTGCCGGTAAGGGTGAAGGTGCCATGGATGCCGCCAACATCCTGAAGCCGGCCTTGGCCCGAGGCGAGGTACGTAGCATCGGTGCCACGACGCTTGACGAATACCAGAAGTATTTCGAGAAGGACAAGGCCCTCGAACGTCGTTTCCAGACCGTCATGGTCAGCGAACCCGATACGCTGAGCACCATCTCCATCCTGCGTGGATTGAAGGAGCGTTATGAGAACCATCACCACGTGCGTATCAAAGACGATGCCATCATTGCCGCCGTCGAGCTAAGTAACCGGTACATCACCGACCGTTTCCTTCCCGACAAGGCCATCGACCTGATGGATGAAGCTGCCGCCAAGCTGCGTATGGAGGTCGACTCTGTCCCCGAAGAGCTGGATGAAATTTCACGTAAGATCAAGCAACTCGAAATCGAACGCGAAGCCATCAAGCGGGAGGACGACCAGGCCAAACTGGAACAGATCGGCAAGGAACTGGCTGAGCTCAAGGAACAGGAAAGCTCCTACAAAGCCAAATGGCAGAGCGAAAAGACATTGGTCAACAAGATACAGCAGAATAAGGTCGAAATCGAGAACCTGAAGTTCGAAGCCGAGAAGGCCGAACGCGAAGGCGACTACGGCAAGGTAGCCGAAATTCGTTACGGCAAGCTGCAGGCCCTGAACAAAGAAATCGAAGAGACCCAGCAGAAGCTTCATCAGATGCAGGGCGACAACGCCATGATCAAGGAGGAAGTCGATGCCGAAGACATTGCCGACGTCGTATCGCGTTGGACGGGTATACCGGTCAGCAAGATGTTGCAAAGCGAGAAGGAGAAACTCCTCCATCTGGAAGAAGAGCTCCACAAGCGTGTCATCGGTCAGGACGAGGCCATCGAGGCCGTAGCCGATGCCGTACGCCGCAGCCGTGCCGGCTTGCAAGACCCCAAGCGGCCTATCGGTTCCTTCCTCTTCCTCGGTACGACCGGTGTCGGTAAGACTGAATTGGCCAAAGCTTTGGCCGAATTCCTGTTCGACGACGAAACCATGATGACCCGTATCGACATGAGCGAGTATCAGGAAAAACATAGTGTTTCCCGTCTGGTCGGAGCGCCTCCCGGATACGTCGGCTACGATGAAGGCGGCCAGCTGACCGAAGCTGTTCGGCGGAAACCATACTCCGTTGTTCTGTTCGATGAAATCGAGAAGGCCCACCCCGATGTATTCAACATCCTGTTGCAGGTACTCGATGACGGACGTCTGACCGACAACAAGGGCCGGACGGTGAACTTCAAGAACACCATCATCATCATGACCTCCAACATGGGTAGCTCCTACATCCAGAGCCAGATGGAGAAGATGAACGGCAGTAACAAAGAGCAGATTGTGGAAGAGACCAAGCGCGAAGTGATGAACATGTTGAAGAAGACCATACGGCCCGAGTTCCTCAACCGTATCGACGAGACCATCATGTTCCTGCCGCTTACCGAATCGCAGATCCGTCAGATTGTAACGTTGCAGATCAACAACGTCCGCCGCATGCTCGAAGGCAATGGCGTAGAGCTCCAGCTCACCGATGCCGCCATCAGCTTCCTGGCCCAGGCCGGCTTCGATCCCGAGTTCGGTGCCCGTCCTGTCAAGCGTGCCATCCAGCACTACCTGCTCAACGACCTCTCCAAGAAGTTGCTGGCGCAGGAAGTGGACCGCAACAAGCCCATTGTGGTAGACGTCAATGCCGCTAAGGACGGACTCATATTTAAGAATTGAACCAATCTTCTATAAAAAGAAAACCTCGAAGGAATTATCCTTCGGGGTTTTCTTTTTATATATCTAATCAAATTATTTATTATCACTCTCTTCCTCTTCCGCGGCCTCTTCCTCGAAATCAGTCAGGCCGGCATTAACCAGCAGGTTATACCAGGAAATCAGCTTCTTGATGTCGGACACATGTACGCGATCGCGGTCGTAGTTGGGAAGTACTTCGGCCAGATAAGCACCCAGCTCCTTGGCAGACGCTTTCTTGACATCCAAAGCGGCCACCGCACCGTTCTCCTTGGTTTTCATGGCCTGCAGGACCTGCTGCAAAGGAACATCGTCGCCATCGGTATACATGGCAATATCACCCAAAGAAATGATTTTTTCGTTGCCGTAGGCCGGAAGGCGTTTCTTGTCGGCAATCGACTCCACAATCAACATATTCTTTCCTCTGGAAACCAGTCTATACAAACCGGGCTTCCCAGAAATAGACAAAATAGTCTTCAACATAGTCTTTGTTCTATTTAAACTTGAATGTTACAAAAATAAATTATGTAATGCCCGAAATCTTCCTGCCGGTCTAGCGGCCCGCAGACTTCATTCGCGGCGACAAAGGTAATCAATATTTTTAGATAGTGAAGAGATTAGGGACAAAACCTGTGGTATCAGGGGCATTTCGCCATCGTTCACAATGACAAAGTCGGACAAGCTGCATTTCTCCCTGTCATCCATCTGGCTGCGAATGCGCTGTTCTATCAACTCGCGCGAAGAAGCATCGCGCTCCATAGCCCGGCGGATGCGCACTTCGAGGGGAGCACTGACCATGACTATCACATCCACTTCCCGACGGAAACCGGCTTCCAACAGGATGGCCGACTCCATGCCGACCCACTTATCAGAAGCATGTGCCCGACACCAACGGCGAAAATCGTCCTTGACCCGCGGATGGACAATGCCGTTCACACGGGCGGCATGAGCGGCACTGCCAAACAGATAGGAGGCCAGCAAAGGCTTATTCAGCCGACCGCCCTGATAAACGTTCTCTCCCAGAAGGGAGACCAGTTCCCGACGGATCTGAACATCTTCCACCATCAGCCGACGGGTCTCGATATCCGAGATATAGACAGGTACACCCATCAACTCCAACAGACGGGACACGACACTCTTGCCACTGCCGATGCCGCCGGTAATTCCGATTCTAATAGCTGCCATAATCCGATGTACCTACCTGTTCTATCAGAAAATCTACCTGCTCGGGGTTGAACCGTACATGACTGATCCCCTCGGGCAGTTTCTTCAGTTTGACCGTATACTTGTTGTCGCCCAAACCAACCAGCTCTTCGTATGAAACAACCAGATGAAAGTCGTCGGCCGTAACCTGACGGAAACGCCCCACGCCAATCTGGAAAGAAATCTGCACTTTGGAAGGGAATGCTCTCAGCTCCTTGCCTGCCGGGAAGTTGATACCTTTCAAAGGTACTTCCACCGTTTTCTCCGTATACATGTCTACCGGCAGCATGAGGTTGACCGAAGCAGGCACATACTTCACTCCCCGCCATACCTCCAAACTGACCTGACGACGAAGGGTATCGGTAATGTTCTCCAGCTGCAAGGCCTGCGTATAGGCTGCGGTGATGGTGTCCAGCACACCGGCCGGGGCATATACCCTTACAGAGTCGGGAGTAAAGACGGTATCGGGCAGATAGTATTGCAGGCCGGCCTCTACCCGCCCCTGCAGCCTGACAGGCACCCATTTGGATTCGCCCGTAGAATAATAGTATTCCAAGGTATCGGGCTTCATAGAGAGCAGGGTCGTGGAGGCGTTCAGCTGGGCCGTTACCTTCTTCTGGATCTGCGAAGTGAGTATCTTGACGTGGGTATTGGCCGACTTGTACTCGGAGAAGTCGAGGGTAACGGGATAGAAGCTTTTGCCCAGCATGTAGTTGAGCAGGACAGTTCCCTTGTCGCGCACCCTTACACGCAATTCTGAAACGGGTTCCGAAGTGATGACCACGTCCTCGGGCACGTTCTTCAGACGTACAGGGACGGAAAAATCCGTTTCGTAGTCGTTGTTCAGGGTCTGCAACAGCCAGAAACCGGCCGCGATGAAGAAGAAAACCAAAAAAACAAAGAACTCCCGGCTCTTGTCACTGAGCAGGAAGTCCTTTGTCTGTTTTCTGATTCTTATATAAAGCCGCTTTATGTTCCTCTGTTCGAACATGAGCCTTCACTTTAGATTATTTACCGGCCTGGCTGCCGTTGGCATCGGCTGCAGCGGCAAAGATAGAATTCTTGTCGATACGGATCTTGACGTTCGAAGCGATTTCCAGTATTACATCGTTATCGTTGATTTCTTTGATCACGCCATGGATACCACCAGCAGTGATTACCTTCTGGTTAACCTGAAGTGATTTGCGGAAATTGGCAATTTCTTTCTGTTTCTTGTTCTGCGGACGGATCATAAAGAAATACATGATGGCAAACATGGCAATCAGCATGATCCACGTCCATTCAGCACCGCCTCCCGATACGGAAGCCAGCAAGAGAAATACGGTCATTAAATTCATAAAGGTTCTTCTGTTAGTTTTTAATTAGTGTCGGACAAAGTTATCAGTTTTTCGACAACTTGCCCTCTTTTTTCAATTGATTAACAATTCCGTCCAACGTACCGTTCACGAAACTGCCGCTCTTGGGCGTGCTGTACACCTTGGCAATGTCCACATACTCGTTCAGCGACACGCTGACAGGGATGTTGGGGAAGCTCAGGATTTCGGCCAACGCGCACTGCATGATGATGACGTCCATAAAGGCCACACGATCCAGATCCCAATTGCGGGTATTCTCACTGATGAGATGACGGTAGTAGTCGCAGTTCAGGATGGTACGACGGAACAGGCGGCGGGCAAACTCGCGATCCTCGTCGTCCTTGAACTCAGGCAACAGGGGCTGGTCGGCTCCGTTCTTTTCGTCGAAGCGTTTGATGGTCTTCAGCACAAAGGTGTCGACAATCTCCTTGTCGTCGTTCCAATACAGACTCTGGTCTTCGAGCAGAGCGTCGAGGTCGGCGTTGTTGAAGACGAAAGTCTTGTAGAGCTTGCGCCACAATTCACGGTCGGCTTCATACGAACGGTCGTCCGAAGCCATGTATTCCTTATAGATGTCCGAAGCCGTAATTTTTTCGTAAAGGCCCTTCACGAAATCTTCGTCGTTGTCCCACGAGCGCTTCTGGTTGGACATGAAGTCGAGCAACTGCTTGTTCACCTCCAGCTGGGCGATAAACTTGTTTTCCACAAACTTGGTGTTGGGGTGCAAATCCTCCGGCGTAGGAGCCAGCTTGGCCTTGCCGGCCGCAATGCGCTTCTGCGCATAGTTCGTCACTGCCATCATCAGCATCAGCAGGTAGTTGTACAGGTCATAAGCCTTGGAAAGGCTGAAGAACAACTCTTTCTCCGCTGAGTCCAAATTTTTACTGCCGTTCTGATAATAAGCATATACAATCTGTATAATCTTAAGACGAATAAGAACTCTGTTAATCATAATGTGTTCAGTAAATACGGTTGTTTAACAGGGCACAAAAGTAGGCATTTTTAATGACTTGACATAAATAAATCGCTTTTTTTATTGCAGAAGTTGATAATCCGCCCGTTTTCTTTTGACAGTTGAAAAAAAATCGTCAATTTTGACCCCCGAAACCAAAAATTGGGAAAACATAACATCAGACCTTTTTTTATTATATATAAAGTAGTAGATTATGGAAGAAGAGTGGAAAAAGAAAAACGGAGGAGAGTCGAACGACAAGGAAATAGTATTTTCACAAGCCATCAAGGCTGGAAAACGCATTTATTATCTGGACGTAAAGAAAAACAGAAAAGACGAAATGTTCCTTGCCATCACGGAGAGCAAGAAAATCGTCAGCGGCGAAGGAGAGGATTCACAAGTCAGCTTCGAAAAGCACAAGATTTTCCTTTATCAGGAAGACTTTGACAAGTTCATGAACGGACTGGAGCAATCCATCCACTTCATCCAAAGCCAGCAGGGATATCACGTCGCTCCCCGCTATGCGGAAAAAGAGAACCTGCAGGAGGGTACGCCAACAGCAGCCAAGGACGAGACATCCGCCTCGACGCTGGACGACGAAATCAAGATTGACATCGATTTTTAACCGCAACCCTTTGATAATTCAAAAAGAAGCAGTACTTTTGCACCGCTTTTTTACAGCATGTGTGGCCAAGCCGCATCGTGTGATGGTGAATTAAGCAAAAACAATTACTTAATTTAGAGTAACACAAAAACATTAATCCAAATGAAATCAATTGAAGTAAAAGGAACTGCAAGAACCATTGCAGAACGTTCTTCGGAACAAGCAAGAGCCTTGAAGGCCATTCGTAAAGACAACGGTGTACCCTGTGTACTTTATGGTGGTGGTGAAAACATCCACTTCACTGTACCCGCCGATGGTCTGCGCAACTTGGTTTACACGCCGCACATCTATGTAGTAGACCTGGTTATCGATGGCAAGAAATACAACGCCATCATGAAAGATATCCAGTTCCACCCTGTAAAAGACACCATCCTGCACGTAGACTTCTATCAGATTGACGAAAGCAAACCTATCGTTATGGAAGTTCCCGTTCAGCTCGAAGGCCTGGCCGAAGGTGTGAAGGCCGGTGGTAAGCTGGCCCTGCAGATGCGCAAGCTGAAAGTGAAAGCCCTCTACAACGTCATCCCCGAAAGACTGGTGGTAAACGTATCTCACCTGGGTCTGGGCAAGACAGTAAAGGTTGGCGAACTGAGCTACGAAGGTCTGGAGCTGCTGAACGCCAAGGAAGCCGTGGTTTGCGCCGTTAAGCTGACACGTGCCGCAAGAGGTGCTGCCGCCGCAAACAACCAATAAAAGTGCTGCCCTGAAAAAGGGACAATCCTCATAAGGTACGCGGATTAACGCAGAGACGCAGATTTGAATTACACAATCCGCGGAAATCTGCGATAATCCGCGTACTTTTTTATCAGTTCTCGGACATACCACAAAGCTCCTCCAAGGAAAACGGTGGAATGTCCGAAGGAAAACAATGGGATACGCCAAGGAAAGCAATGCTTTTCCTTCCCCTGCAAATTTGAAAACAAGATGAAATACCTGATCGTAGGCCTTGGGAACATAGGCCCCGAATATCACGAAACCCGCCACAACATCGGCTTCATGGTGGTAGACGCCCTGGCACAAGAAGCAGGCGCCACCTTCAAGGACGGACGTTACGGCTTCACTACCACCCTGTCGATAAAGGGACGCCAGCTGCTGCTGCTCAAGCCGTCCACCTATATGAACCTCAGCGGAAACGCCGTGCGCTATTGGATGCAAAAGGAAAACATCCCGCTGGAGAACACGCTGATTGTAGTCGACGACCTGTCGCTTCCCTTCGGCACCCTGCGCCTGAAAGGAAAAGGAAGCGATGCCGGCCACAACGGACTGAAGCACATTGCCGCCACGCTGGGCACGCAAAACTATGCCCGCCTGCGCTTCGGCATCGGCAACGACTTTCCACGCGGCGGACAGATAGACTATGTACTGGGACACTTCACGGACGAAGACTGGAAGACCATGCCCGAACGTCTGAAGACCGCCGGCGAAATCGTGAAAAGCTTCTGCCTGGCAGGTATCGACATCACCATGAACCAATTCAACAAGAAATGAACGACGCAAGAATAGACAAATGGATGTGGGCGGTACGCATCTTCAAGACACGCACCATCGCCGCCGAAGCCTGCAAAAAAGGTCGCATCAGTATCAACGGTGCCCAGGCCAAAGCCGCCCGCATGGTGAAGCCGGGCGACATCGTGCAGGTGCGCAAACCGCCAGTCACCTATTCGTTCAAGGTCCTCCAGCCTATCGAAAAACGGGTCGGAGCCAAGCTGGTATCTGAAATGATGGAGAATGTCACGACTCCCGACCAATATGAATTGCTGGAAATGAGCCGCGTCAGTGGCTTTGTCAATCGGGCCAAAGGTACAGGTCGTCCCACCAAGAAAGACCGCCGCAGCCTTGAAGAATTTACCACACCCGAATTTATGGACGACTTCGATTTCGAATTCGATTTTGACGACAGCGAAGACGATGAATAACTACTGTAATTGTAACTGAACCCTAAAACGTCTTATACAATGAAAAGAGAAAAAATCAGATGGGGCTTCATCGGTTGCGGAGAAGTGACCAAATACAAAAGCGGCCCTGCCTTCCAGAAGATAGAAGGATCGGAAGTGGTGGCCGTCATGAGCCGCAACGGTGCCAAAGCCAAAGCCTATGCCCAGGAACGCAACATACCCAAATGGTACGACGATGCCCAGGAACTGATTGACGACGAAGACGTCAATGCCGTCTACATCGCCACCCCCCCCTCCTCGCATGCCACCTATGCCATCATGTCCATGAAGGCCGGCAAGCCGGTCTACATCGAAAAACCGATGGCCGTCACCTACGAAGAATGTTGCCGTATTAACCGCATCTCCCAAGAAACAGGCGTGCCCTGCTTCGTGGCCTACTACCGTCGCTATCTGCCTTACTTCCAGAAAGTGAAATCGCTCGTGGAAGAAGGTGCCATCGGCAACGTCATCAACATCCAGATACGTTTCGCACAACCTCCGCGCAACCTGGACTACAACCGCGAGAACTTGCCGTGGCGCGTACAGCCCGACATTGCCGGGGGAGGATATTTCTACGACCTGGCCCCTCATCAGATAGACCTCCTGCAGGAAATCTTCGGATACATCCTTGAAGCCAGCGGATTCAAGAGCAACCGTGGCGGGCTCTATCAGGCCGAAGATACCATCAGTGCCTGCTTTCAGTTTGACAGCGGCTTGGTAGGAAGCGGTTCGTGGTGTTTCGTGGCTCATGACTCCGCCCGTGAAGACCGCATCGAAATCATCGGAGACAAAGGCATGATCTGCTTTTCGGTCTTCACCTACGATCCCATTGCCCTCCATACAGAAAGAGGACGCGAAGAAATTCCGGTCGAAAACCCTGTTTACGTCCAACAACCACTCATCCAAGCCGTGGTAGACCACCTGCTGGGCAAGTCGATCTGCACCTGCGATGGCGAAAGTGCCACACTGACCAACTGGGTAATGGACAAAATCTTAGGGAAAATCTAAGGAAAGGCTGTCTGTAAAGAATGTATCGAATTAGAAAAAGGAAGTAAATGCAACGTCATCCCGGCCTCGAGCCGGGATCTATTGCCTTACCAGCAACAGGCAAAATATGGATACCGCATCAAGTGCGGAATGACAATAGATTAGTACTTTTTGTTATAGCCCCTCACGGATTAATCATCTTCCGTCTCAGCGCTACTGTTCACCAGCCTATATACATCGTTATTCTCACCCACTACCCATACGACATCGTCGACCATGAAACGCTCATGAGGATCAGGGGCATGAAGGGTTTCATCGCCACGCTCCACCCCTACAATCAGGCAATGGTACTGCTCCCGAATGCCTGCTTCACGAAGCGTCAGCCCGAGGAAGGGAGAATCGTCGTCTATCTTAAACTGACGGAGAATCATTTCGCTCTTCTCTACCACATCCGTATCGAGTGCAGCCGCCTGCTCCATGTCTTTACTGAAAGCCACCAGTTCCTCGTCTGTAGCAATCACCTGAATCTTGTCCTGTGGAAACAGACGCACATCGGCACCAGGAATGTTGAAACGCCGCCTGCCACGCAGGATGGAGACGACATGCACTCCATACTTGCTGCCGAACTTCAACTCCCCTAACGTCCGACCGGCCCAATCAGCCTCGGCGGGTATCACATAATCCGTCAAGTGCAGGTCGCGCGGCAACAGACGGCCGGCATATTCAGGTTTTTTCTCACCCATATACTCTGCCCGCATGTCACGATAGCGCAGGTTCTGAAAGAAAGTGCGTTCTATCAGGATGGACTGTTTCTTCAGTTGGCGTGATATAATCATCAATACCAGCAACAAAGCCGCCACACCAAACACCAAACCGATGGACAGCTTAAACAATCCGCCGATGACAAACATCACGAAACCTGCAGCTACCAGAATGCGCAATACAACAGTGGCCACCAGCGGAGCACGGTTGGAACGGCTTTCTTTCCACAAAGTCGTAAATTCGACTGAATGGTTCTTCTTAATCATGATGGCACGCAGGAAGGGAGAAATGCAGAGAATGATGATGACGGCGGCTGTCAGTGAGCCCCAGATACCCGGCAGAGCTTCACGCAGCAGAGGTACCAGCAGGCGGAAAGCAATCGCCACGACAGCCACACTGACAATGGAATAGACCACCGTAATGCGGACCAGCGCAATGATCAGCTTCTTCCACAAGCTCTCATGATTTACCGTGTGAGAACCGTTGGCATAACGGTCGAGCCACATGTGCCAGCGCTTGGGCAGATGGCTGTCCACGAAGTTGGAAGCAGGTTCTGCCAGCCGGATCATATAAGGAGTAAGGAAAGTGGTAATGACCGACACCGCCACAACGATTGGATACAGAAAATCGCTCGTAACCTTGAGCGACACGCCCAGCGAAGCGATGATGAAGGCAAACTCACCGATCTGTGTCAGGCTGAAGCCACACTGCATGGCCATCTTCAACGGCTGCCCTGAAAGCAATACGCCCAAGGTACCGAAAACGGCCTGCCCCACAATGACAGCCAGCGTGATGACAAGAATAGGAACGGCATATTGGACAATCATGCCGGGATCGACCATCATGCCTACCGACACGAAAAACACGGCACCAAACAGGTCCTTGACCGGGTTGACCAACCGTTCGATGGACTCGGCCTCAGCCGTTTCTGCCAAAATGGAACCCATGATAAAGGCACCGAAGGCAGGCGAAAATCCCGTCTGCGAAGCAATGACCACCATGGCAAAGCAAAGCCCCAGCGAGACAATCAGCAACGTTTCGTCGCTCATCAGCTTACGGCAACGCTTCAACAAACCCGGAATGAGGTAGATGCCCACTACGAACCACAATACCAGGAAGAACATCAGCTTCAGAATGCTCTCCATCATCTCAGCTCCCTCGAAATTGTGACTGGCGGCCATCGTCGAAAGCATCACCATCAGGACGATGGCCAGGATATCTTCCAGAATCAGCACACTGAGCACCAAGCCTGCAAACTGCTTCTTGCGCAAGCCCATGTCATCGAAAGCCTTGTATATAATAGTGGTGGACGACATGGCAATCATACCGCCCAGAAAGAGGCAATCCATCCGCTTCCATCCGAAACCCGAGCCGACAGCCATACCCAGCAAAATCATGCAGAAGATAATGGTACAGGCAGCAATGATAGCCGCCCCGCCCACCTTGGCAATCTTCTTGATGCTGAAGTCGAGTCCCAGAGAAAAAAGCAAGAAGATAACACCAATATCGGCCCACGTCTGAATGTTGGCAGTATCCATTACCGAAGGCGTGTATTGCATGTGCGGACTGGCCAGGAAGCCCGCCACTACATACCCCAGCACCAAGGGTTGTTTGAGTTTCTTAAACAGCAGCGTCATCAGCCCCGCACATACCAATATCAAGGCCAAGTCGCTGATCAATGTAGCCAAATGTGACATAATACGTGTTTTTATTCCGTTTCTGCAGACAAAAGTACGGATAAAAACGGAGATAGGCTACAAAAAATTATTCTTTTATCCCCAACGTCTGACGAGCATCAGCCTGCTGTTTTTCTGAGAGCTTATGTTTGTAACCCTTATAGAGATATTTACCCACCACGCTGTTTGAATGTTTCACAATCTCGGCCATTAGCAAATCGGAAAAAGCAGCCTCAATCTGCTCTTTGGACTGGTTGGAGAAATCACGTTCATAGAAGCGGTCGAACGACATCAGGAGGTCCATCATCTCATCGTTCAGTTTCGTATTGCCCGTATAAACCCGGTCACCCAAATCTACCTCAATGCGTCCGTTCTCCAGGACAAACGGCAGAGTTACAGGGAACATATCGCTATCATTCTCCTGCACCATCAATTCACGCACTTCGGGCACAGCCTGTACGCCTTCGAACCTAAACTTTCCGTCCTCCACTTTCACACTATCCATGCGGATAGCCGGATCCAGCGCATCTTGCATATACACCATACGTCCGTTCAGCTTTGGATTGGTCACTTTTCCTTCTATCACATAACCTTTTGGGGTGGAGCTACATCCCGATAATAAAAAAGCTGCACAGGCAGCACTCAGAAAAAAGTATTTCATAGTGTTTTTCTTCGTTTTCATAGAATACATACATTGTTTATTTGTCTTTACAAAGAAAAAAAAATAATTCTAAAATAGCAAATAATACCCCAAAGAAATAACAACAAAAAAGCACCCCGCTTCCTACGTTCGGGGTGCCTTTTAAAATTATTATATTTGGACTTCTCTCAGCTATCAGAAGCGGAAGCCAATTTTCAGGTTCGGAGTGGCGAAGAGGCCGATGCTGTGATGGCCCACTTTATATGCCTCCGATCCTTTAGGACAAATCTGAATATGGTCGTAGCGATAGGATACGGGCTGAACTTCGAAGCCGAAAACCAGACCTTTGGCCAGGCTGTACTCAATACCGGCTACGGCACCTACACGGAGGCCGAAAATCTGACCGGCACGGGAGTTGGGCACATAGAGCTGAACACTCTCTTCACTTGCTTCACCGCCCATTTCCGTTTCTCCTTCACCAAAGCCTACATCCGGATTTGAAGGGTCAATGTCTGTACTTCCAGAACTGCCTAAATCGTCATCCAAATAAGTTTCACCGGTATAGGGGAAACTGGTTGTAATACGTCCCATTTGCCATCCCAATACGCCACCGACGTAGAGGTTGATGCGTTCGTTTCTTGTATTGAAATAATAGTTAGAACCGAGAGCCACATTCCACGCATTACTTACACGTGCTTCCACGTACTTATAATCCTGCAGAGGCATTTCGGGAACGCTATGGTCACCTTCAATATAGTCCTTGGACGGAGTAGCATTGATATTCATGCTGAACATCAAGTTCACATCCCAGTTGTCACTCAGGAAATATTTTCCCTGAATGCCGATGAGGTTGACCAAAGAGTTCGTATTCAATTCTCCCAAACCAAGATAGATGCCCGGATCCGATGATTTAAAATCCGTGCTACCCTCACCAGGAAGTCCCACAGGATTATCAAAGTTCGATCCATTCCAATAAGTAGGCAACAGATAATACATATCCTGATTGAACATCTGGTTGTTACCGATGACAGCCGAAATCTGCCATTGGCCCTTCTTGGGAGCAAACGACGCATCACCACCGCTGTAGTGTTGCGCCGCAAGCGGCGCAACTGTTGCTACAGACAGGAGTAATATGCATAGTTTCTTAATCATACGTCACATTTTAAGAGGTTCAATTATTCGGCTGCAATAGCATCAAGCAGCTTCTGAAGTTGTTCAGTATAAAGTTGGATATTAGCCTCCATATTGTCAACAATCTGCTGCTTGGAAGCTATTTGGTTATCATAATATGCTGCAGTCTTATCATTATCCCAGCCATATTCATTAAACCAAGCAATCTGATCTTCATATTCAGCGATAGACTGCTCAATCAAAGCGATATCTTCTTTTGTATCTTCAATGAGAGTCTGCAGAGCAGTAGTGCCATTGGTTGTAGTGTACTGATTCGTGTATTCATCATAGGTTACATACACAAGTGTACCACTAGCAATAGCGTCTTCAATGAGTTGCTGCTGTCTTTGGAGTGCGCTAAGTTTAGTCAGTTCACTATAACCGACACCACCTTCAGACATATCCCCTGATACAGAACCAATATAATTATAATAAGGATTATCCATACTGATTACAGTATAATACTGACCATTAATGTATATACCCGTATTTCCCTTAATTAAATAAGCCTGTAATTCAGCCTCCCAAACCTGCATGTAAGCATCTTCATACTTCTCAATGATAGCATCCTTTTGATTGTTCAATGCAAGAACACGGCTTCCAATCAAATCAGCTTGATCATTAACGTAATTGTACAAAGCCAACCACTTATCATAATTTACAATACCAGGATATGTTTCTTCAAAGTGTTGTGCATCACGATTATTCTTATAAGAGCCCTGAATATTCAAACTTCTTATTGTATTCGGGTCATCAAAATTCGCAGGAACAGCTGTAGAGTAATCAGTAGGAGCAACTGCAGGGTCTTCCAAAACAGGAACATAGACATCTTTAACATTCACATTATAATTCGCTTGTGTAGCATTACCAAACAATGTCAAAGCGGCCTTAATATACTTGTGCAAGGTTGAAGTCCCTTTATCTGAATAGTCAGTAGCCTCATAAGGATACATTGACTGAATAATATCTTTTTGTCCCAAAATATAAGACGAAGAATTACTAACATATAAATACAAATTATCAACATTTGCAGGAGTATCCAAAGGATCTGTTGCAGGAGTAGTTGTATTATCTACTCCAAACTGATTATTAAAGTTCTCCAAAGCGGATTCAGCTGCACCATCCACCACATTTCTAGCAGCTGCATAATTTTGGATAGCGGTTCTTAAAGTTGTAGCAGCAGATTTCTTCGTTGCATCGGTTGCAGTAGTCGCCTCATAAGCCGATTTAAAGGCCTCTATTGCAGCTTCAGCTGCTTCATATTTTTCATTTGCTGCATTGTAATTTTCTCCAGCATATCCATAAGCTTTCAATGCGCCCTGATAGTTGATATATCCATCTACCCAAGCCTTCAAATCACTTTCATACTGAGACTTGATAACCGCCGCATCAATCGCCAATCTGTCTCTCTTGGCTTGAATCTGTGCAAGATAAGACTCTTTCACCTGATTGTCATTGTCAAAAAGAGATTCATTGATATTGGGATAGTCCATGAAGAATATATAATCATTCATAAATGCATCTTTTGCACTGTTGTAAGACATTCCCGTATTAGAATTATAATAACCTTGATTCAACAACGTATATGCGAAATTGTCAACATTACCTTTTAAATACTGCAACTCCGGTTCAAAAACTTTATAATCAGCAGTCATCACACCATCAGCAAAGCTGTTATCAAGTTCCGAAGAAGGGAAATTAGAATTTAAGAAATAATACAAGTTCTCTTGAATAGAAGCATCCACTTGCGCAACAGGCAAGACAAAAGCAGAATCCTTTGACAATTCATTCATAACACCTTCTGCCTCTCGTGAAGCTTCTGCAAGGACACCGCTAATGCGAGCCTCTTGGATAGCCATTACAGCAGTAGCTTCTTCTTGATCCAATGCATTAATTTGATTTTGGATTTCTGCTTTTTGAGCATTCAAATCAGCCATGTCATTAGGATCGCTAATTGACTCATAGCTTTCCAACAATTGCTTGTAAATGTTCAAATCATATTCTTTTTCCGCAATTGCCAGTTCTCTGCTATATACATAATTCTTGTTTCGGCTCTCATATTGCAATTTAGCCATCTGAGCCTGATACAAATCATCTTGCACAGTTGGCAGACTATACAATAAGGAGTTCAGCAATCCGCGAACTTCAAGAATTTCTGCTGCAAATGCACTATCACGACCTGTAAGCTCTGCAATTTCCAATTCAGCCAAAGCTTCAACCAGAGCAGCCTGAGCACGGGCAGTAGCGGCTTGAGCATTAGCCATCAAAGCTGCATACTGCTCAACCAAAAGATCTCTCTTCTGAGTCCACTCTTCAATCAGATAATCAGCATGAGCCTGTTTCAATTCCAAATCAATCTGCTTCATCTGCAAATCGATTTCATCCATCTGCCTATAAATTTCTTCACGCTGTACCTTCACTAACTCAAGTTGAGTTACTGCATCTTGATAAGCAGCCTTTGCACGAATGAAATCAGCTTTTGCCCCACGAAGATCAGTGATACCCGCCGGTTCCTCAGTGTCGATACAACTGGTGAATGTTGCAGTTGCCCCACTCATTAGTAGAGCAGCCACGAGATAAGTCCATTTTCTCATACCATTTGTTTTTAAATAGGTTAATAAAAAACTGTTTGTTATGTAAGTGATATTTCTAAATATCCAAAATCAACATAGGCTGCAAATTCATCACATAAAGCAAGATTATAATCAACACTTACAAGAAAGAATGTTTTTCATCACGCGTTTCTTCAAGCCACTCATTCATTAACAATCATTTCATTCATACGCACTATCATTAACACTCATTTGCGCCTTATGCCGACAAATATAAAGTATTCATTTTAGAAAAACAAGAAAATAGCCATAAAAAAACGAGATCTATTCGCATTATAACATAATAAATTACGATTTATCACGGTTTTCCATGACACACGCAAAAGACACATGTACAACTTTTAACTATTCAAAAAAGAATGTATAAACACGAATAAATCATCTTATCCACAAATATGCGTATTTTAGTAATAGAATTTATTGTACAAAATACAATTATACATATGTTTTATAGCATAGTTTATAAACATATACAATGTTTGAATATATTATCAGCATAGACCAATAATCGCGAAAAGCAGCATAATAAACACAGAAAGCAAACATTCAATCACAAAAAGGAGACCAAGAGACATACCACCAATACTGAATATGACAACCGCATGACGGTATTCTCGCATACTAAGAAAAGACAAAGACACCATATTAATATATACATCCTAACAACCCTTTCACAAACAAGCGATAAGACATACACAACCTGCCAACAACTTTCCTACCCTCTGACGACAAAACATACACATCCTGCATCCAGCAAAACTGCCATCAAGACAACCACCTGACAGCATACAGACAATGGCATGGCGAAATCGTCCCACCTTATCCGGTCTTAAATTAATTGCGGAAATATTTCTCTATTCGGCAAGAATTCGCTTTCTTTGTAGCATGTTTTAAAGTATAACCTACGATTAAATAAATAAAGTTATGAAGATTTCACACATTGAGCATCTGGGCATTGCCGTAAAGAGCATCGAAGAAGCCCTGCCGTATTACGAGAACGTATTGGGTCTGAAGTGTTACAACATCGAGACTGTCGAGGACCAGAAAGTGAAAACGGCCTTTCTGAAAGTGGGTGAAGTAAAAATCGAACTGCTGGAACCGACTTCACCGGACAGCACCATCGCCAAATTTATCGAAAAGAACAACGGTAACGGCGGCATGCACCACCTGGCATTCGCCATCGAAGACGGCGTGGCCAACGCGCTGGCATCGGCCGAAGCCGCCGGCATCCGCCTGATAGACAAGGCTCCGCGTAAAGGTGCCGAAGGACTGCACATCGCTTTCCTGCACCCGAAATCCACGCTGGGCGTACTGACAGAACTTTGCGAGAAACCGGAATAAAAGAGTGACGAGCTACACAGGCTGCAAATGACGAGTAAGTTTTATACAACCGTTGAGACTTGCAGCTTGCTGCCCACAACTTGTAACTAACCCAAAATCATACATTACTAAAATTCTAATAACGATGAGCAATCAATTAGAGAAGATTAAAGAGCTGATCGACCGTCGCGCCGTAGCGCGTCAGGGAGGTGGCGAAAAGGCTATTGCCAAGCAACATGATAAAGGTAAATATACAGCCCGTGAGCGTATAGCCATGCTGCTGGACGAAGGAAGCTTCGAAGAAATGGACATGTTCGTGGAACACCGTTGCACCAACTTTGGCATGGAGAAGAAGCACTATCCGGGCGACGGCGTCGTAACCGGTTGCGGCACCATCGAAGGCCGCCTGGTGTATATCTTCGCGCAGGACTTCACGGTATCGGCCGGCTCGCTGTCCGAGACTATGTCTCTGAAAATCTGCCACATCATGGACAAGGCCATGAAGATGGGCGCACCGGTCATCGGATTGAACGACTCGGGCGGCGCACGCATCCAGGAGGGCATCAACGCTTTGGCCGGCTATGCTGAAATCTTCCAGCGCAACATCCTGGCTTCGGGCGTCATCCCGCAAATCTCCGGTATCTTCGGCCCCTGTGCCGGCGGTGCCGTTTACTCTCCCGCCCTGACGGACTTCACGCTGATGATGGAGGGCACGTCATACATGTTCCTGACCGGCCCGAAAGTAGTAAAGACCGTGACGGGCGAAGACGTGAGCCAGGAAAACCTGGGCGGAGCCAGCGTACACTCCACCAAATCGGGTGTAACACACTTCACAGCCGCTACGGAAGAAGAAGCCCTGGCCCTGATACGCAAGCTGTTGAGCTACATTCCGCAGAACAACCTGGAGGAACCGCCTTACATTGACTGCACCGACCCCATCGACCGTCTGGAGGACTCGCTGAACGAGATAATCCCCGACAGCCCCAACAAGCCTTACGATATGTATGAGGTCATCGGCGCCATCGTGGACAACGGCGAGTTCCTGGAAATCCAAAAGGACTATGCCAAGAACATCATCATCGGCTTCGCCCGCTTCAACGGCCAGTCGGTGGGCATCGTGGCCAACCAGCCGAAGTACCTGGCCGGTGTACTGGACAGCAACGCTTCACGCAAAGGCGCACGCTTCGTCCGCTTCTGCGACGCCTTCAACATTCCTATCGTATCACTGGTTGACGTACCGGGCTTCCTGCCGGGCACAGGCCAGGAATACAACGGTGTCATCCTGCACGGAGCCAAGTTGCTTTACGCCTACGGCGAAGCCACCGTGCCCAAGGTAACCGTCACCCTGCGCAAATCCTACGGCGGTTCGCACATCGTGATGAGTTGCAAGCAGCTGCGCGGCGACATGAACTACGCTTGGCCTACGGCTGAAATTGCCGTGATGGGCGGTGCGGGCGCCGTAGAGGTACTATACGCCAAGGAAGCCAAAGAGCATGAAAATCCGGCCGAATTCCTGGCAGAGAAGGAAGCCGAATACACCAAGCTGTTCGCCAACCCGTACAATGCGGCCAAGTATGGCTACATCGATGATGTCATCGAACCGCGCAACACGCGCTTCCGCATCATCCGTGCCCTGCAGCAACTGCAGACCAAGAAGCTGACGAACCCGGCCAAGAAGCACGGCAACATTCCTCTCTAATTCCTAACTTATAAAGAACATTACAATGAGAAAAGTGAACATAGGAATATTCTTTTCATTGCTGCTGACGTTGGGGATTTGCTCCTCATGCGGAGTCGAAGGGGAAAGCAAGTTGATACTGAACGAAGTGCTGGTAGACAACGAGACCAATTTCCAGGACGACTACGGCGTACAAAGCGCGTGGATAGAAATATTCAACCAGTCATACGGCTCGGCCGACTTGGCAGGATGCTACCTGAAGCACTCCAGCCAGCCCGGCGACACGGCCGTGTATTTCATTCCCAAAGGCGACGTGCTGACCAAAATCGCACCGCGCCAGCACGCCTTGTTCTGGGCGGACAACAAACCCAACCGCGGTACCTTCCACACCAATTTCCTGTTGGATAAAGAAAGTTCCAACTGGATAGGCCTGTATGATTCCGGGAAGAAACTGCTGGACGAGATCACCGTCCCTGCCGGTTTGCTGAAAGCCGACCAATCGTATGCCCGTGTGGACGATGCTTCCGCCAATTGGGAAGTGAAAGACGAGTCACCCGAAAAATACGTTACGCCCAGCACCAACAACAAGACGCTGGACAAGAACGTGAAGATGGAGAAATTCGAGCAACACGACAGCATAGGCATCGGTATGGCTATCACAGCCATGCTGGTGGTATTCGTGGGCCTCATCTTGCTCTACGTTTCCTTCCGCTTTATCGGCAAGGCCTCGGTAGCCATGAGCCGGAAGAGAGCCATGGCCGCCAAAGGCATTACGGACAAGGCAGAAGCCAAGGAGAAAGAACTCGGCCAGGCTCCGGGCGAAGTATTCGCCGCCATCTCCATGGCCCTGCACGAGATGCAGAGCGACGTACACGACGTGGAGGAGACCGTACTGACCATCACCCGCGTGAAACGCAGCTACTCGCCGTGGAGCTCGAAGATATATACCCTGCGCGAGACACCGCATAAAAAGTAACATCACCCTTAACAGACTGAACAATGAAAGAATATAAATACAAAATCAATGGCAACCCCTACAAAGTAGTCATTGGAGACATTGAAGGCAACATTGCCCACGTTGAAGTGAACGGCACCCACTACCAGGTAGAAATGGAGAAGGCGCCTCAACCCAAAGCTACCGTCATCAAGCCCGTCGTAAGACAAGCCGCCACCACACCGGCCGCACCGACCACGCAAGTGGTGAAACCCGCCGCCGCCTCTGCCGGCAAGTCGGGCGTGAAGTCACCGCTGCCCGGTGTCATCCTTGAAATCAAGGTGAACGTCGGTGATACGGTGAAGAAAGGCCAGACTATCATCATCCTGGAAGCCATGAAGATGGAAAACAACATCAACTCCGACCGTGACGGAAAGGTGACCGCCATCAATGTAAACAAAGGGGACTCTGTTCTCGAAGGTACTGACCTCGTAATCATCGAATAATATGGGAGAATTTATAGATTTTATTGGAAACAACCTTGCCGACTTCTGGACCTATACTGGTTTTGCGAATGCCACAGCGGGACACCTCATCATGATTTTGGTGGGTCTGTTCTTCATCTACCTGGCCGTCGCCAAGGAGTTCGAACCGATGCTGCTTATCCCCATCGGCTTCGGTATCCTGGTCGGCAACATACCTTTCAACATGGAGGCCGGACTGCAGGTCGGCATCTATGAACAAGGCTCTGTACTCAACATTTTGTATCAAGGCGTGACATCCGGCTGGTATCCGCCGCTCATTTTCCTGGGCATCGGTGCCATGACGGACTTCTCGGCGCTGATTTCCAATCCGAAGCTGATGCTGATCGGCGCAGCTGCCCAGTTTGGTATCTTCGGAGCTTACATGATTGCGTTGGCCATCGGGTTCGACCCCATGCAAGCCGGTGCCATCGGTATTATCGGTGGTGCAGACGGTCCTACGGCTATCTTCCTGTCGTCTAAGCTGGCTCCTAACCTGATGGGTGCCATCGCCGTATCAGCCTACTCTTACATGGCACTGGTGCCGGTTATCCAGCCCCCCGTCATGCGTCTGCTGACCACAAAGCACGAACGTCTGATCCGCATGAAACCGCCTCGTGTAGTTTCTCACACGGAGAAAGTGATGTTCCCCATCATCGGTTTGTTATTGACATGCTTCCTGGTACCATCCGGTCTGCCTTTGCTGGGTATGCTGTTCTTCGGAAATCTGTTGAAAGAAAGTGGTGTGACCCGCCGTCTGGCCAATACAGCCAGCGGCCCGCTGATTGATACCATCACCATTTTGTTGGGTCTGACAGTAGGTGCCTCTACACAAGCGTCTGAATTCCTGACAACCGACTCTTTGTGGATTTTCGGACTCGGTGCGGCATCATTCTTTATAGCCACCGCTTCAGGCGTACTCTTCGTGAAGTTCTTCAACCTCTTCCTGAAGAAAGGCAACAAAATCAACCCGCTTATCGGTAACGCCGGTGTATCAGCCGTACCCGACTCAGCCCGTATCTCACAGATTGTCGGCCTGGAATATGACCCGACCAACTATCTGCTGATGCACGCCATGGGTCCCAACGTTGCAGGCGTCATCGGTTCGGCTGTAGCCGCAGGTATCTTGCTGGGCTTCCTGATGTAAAAAGCTGAAGTAATATTAATGAAAGAGGCTGTCTCAAAATAGAAATTCAAAAGTAATAATCT
>ULXT01048332.1_pt1 | contig 29681 bp, 17 predicted proteins | sample 1961571 | NCBI WGS metagenome assembly ULXT01 (sample SAMEA4835846, study PRJEB28245) | human gut metagenome | biome: gut microbiome; material: fecal sample | place: Denmark | collected 2008
CAAGCATTCAAAGAACGGCAAAACTTTTTTTTGATTTTGCGGTTGCAAAGGTAATGCTTTTTCTCAAAACCCCAAACAATCACGGAACTTTTTTTGGAAAAAATTCCGCCTCCTTACGCTATCTGCGCCAATGCCAGCTATATACAAGTGCAAACGCATATAGTCTCGATGGCTAACGCAACAGGCTTCGATGCCCAACGCAGCCTGTTGCGTCAGCCATCGAAGCCTGTTGCATTTAGGAACCTCTCCAGATGTCAACACATCCGGTCACGGTAATCCTCGTAATGGAAAGTGCGATATATTTCCAGCTCACCGTTGCTATGACACAAGGCGATGGAAGGATGATGGATGCCGTTGAACATGTTCGTCTTTACCATGGTATAATGAATCATGTCTTCGAACACAATCCGCTCGCCCACCTGCAACGCATGACCGAACTTCCAGCTTCCCATGTAATCCCCGCTCAGGCAACTGTTTCCGCCCAACCGGTAAACATGCTCATCGGGACGTGCCGTCTTAACCGCCTCTGCCGGAAGCGACTCCGCCCCGCGCACCGCAGGCTGGTAAGGCATTTCCAGGCAATCGGGCATGTGGCAGGTAAAGCTTACATCGAGAACCGCGGTACGGATGCCACGGCTTTCTACTACATCGACCACCGAAGCCACCAGCGGACCGGTCTGCCAGGCAAAGGCTGAGCCTGGCTCTAAAATGATTTGCAAATGAGGGTAACGCGCCTTCAACCCTTGCAATAAGCCTATCAGATGCTCCACATCATAATCCTTACGGGTCATCAGATGCCCGCCTCCCAGGTTCAGCCATTTCAATTGAGGGAACCAACGGGCAAATTTTTCTTCGATATGCTTCAATGTACGTTCCAGTTCGTACGAACTTGACTCGCAATGGCAATGGCAATGAAAGCCTTCAATCCCTTCGGGCAAACGGTCGGGCAACAAATCTGCCGTCACCCCGAAACGTGTGCCCGGTGCACAAGGGTTATACAATTCCACCTCCACTTCCGAATATTCCGGATTGATGCGTATGCCACAAGACACCGGTTCGGAACTTGCCTTCACTTTCGGATAAAACCGTCCGTATTGCGATAGCGAATTGAACGTGATGTGGCTGCTATATTTCAGGAAATCAGCAAAATTCCCATCGGTATAAGCAGGCGAATAAGTATGCGCCTTGCTCCCGAACTCTTCGAAAGCAAGCCGTGCCTCGTATACCGAACTTGCCGTCGTATGGCGAATGTATTCGCGGAATATCGGGAACGACTTCCATAGGGCAAACGCCTTGAAAGCAAGGATGATTTCCACCCCTGCCCGTTCCGCAACCGACTTTATCAGGCTCAGGTTCTTCCTGAGCAAATCTTCTTCCATAACATAACATGGAGAAGGAACTTTCGTTATATCCAACATAATCTATGCATTTTCTTTCACCTTATGAAACAACTTTAAACCTCGCAAACTTCAGCAGGAGCTGCTTGGTTCCGGCATGACGGAACTGAACCGTTGCCTTGCAATTATCGCCCGTTCCTTCCACTTTGATAATCTCGCCGATGCCAAAACGCTCGTGCTCGATGGTCTGCCCTACTTCAACCGCTGCTCCCGGCTTAGAAGAAGGCATTCCTTCCGGAGCTGGAGAAAGAGATACCTTACGCAATACACGAGGCGGTTCGGGCTTTGCGAAACGCGGAGCATCAGACATCACCCGCTTCGGGCTTGCGGGAACGACCCCGTCCAAAGGCAATTTCAAATAGCAAGCATCAATGTCCCGCAAGAAACGGCTGGGACTGCAGAATTCCATTTTTCCGTATTTAAACCGTGACTTGGCGAACGAAAGGAAACAATGTTCTTCGGCACGGGTAACCGCCACATAAAACAGACGCCGCTCTTCTTCCAGCTGGCGGTAAGAACCGGACGCCATAGGACTGGGAAACAGGTTCTCTTCCAGCCCCACCACAAACACATTCTTGAACTCCAGCCCTTTCGCCGAATGGATGGTCATGAGCGTAATCCGCGCCCCCTCCCCTTCTTCGCTATCCAAATCGGTAAGCAATGAAATCTCGGACAAATAATCGGAAAGCGAAACCCGCTCGTTTCCTTCTTCTTCACGGCTGGCACAGAAATCATGCATGCCGTTAATCAACTCTTCCACGTTTTCCTGACGGCTCAAGTTCTCCGGCGTACGGTCCCGATAAATTTCTGCAATAATCCCCGACCGGCGCACAATGTCCTGCCCTACTTCGTAAGCATTCTTCCGAACAGCATCTTCCGCAAAACCCGCTATCAGGTCGCGGAACCCCTGCAACTTGGCACAAGTATTTTTCGCCAGCGACAAACCATAGGCAAGCGGTTCGTTCAATACCGTCCAAAGACTTACATTCGCCCGTGTGGCGGCATCAATGATTTTGTTTAAAGTCGTATCGCCAATCCCCCGGGCAGGGAAATTGATTATCCGCTTGAACGCTTCCTCGTCATTGGGATTCACCACCAGCCGGAAATAAGCTACAATATCCTTGATTTCTTTCCGCTGGTAAAACGAAAGTCCTCCGTAAATGCGGTACGGAAGCCCCCGCTTGCGCAAGGCTTCCTCAAAGATACGGCTTTGGGCATTCGTGCGGTACAAAATCGCGAAGTCATCATATCCGTATGCGCCTCCAGCAGCCAATTTCACGATTTGATTGGCAACAATATCGCCTTCTTCCACATCGCTGTATGCATTGAAGACCGGTATCGGTTCCCCTTTGGCTTTCTCCGAGAAAACCTCTTTCCGAATCTGTTCGCTATTCTTGGCTATCAGGCTATTGGCCGCATTCACAATGGTTTGTGTAGAACGGTAGTTCTGCTCCAGTTTAAAAAGACGCGCCTCTTTATATTCTTCCGTAAACTTGAGAATATTATCAATATTGGCTCCGCGGAACGAGTAGATGCTTTGTGCGTCATCCCCCACCACACACACCCTGCGGCTCTTCTCGGTCAATTGCCACACAATGCGGTGTTGGGCAAAATTCGTATCCTGATACTCGTCCACCAATACAAAACGGAACCGGGAAGCGTACTTCTCGCGCACCTCAGGGAATCTTTCGAAAAGCAGATACGTATATACCAGCAAATCATCGAAATCCATTGCGTCACTCTGCCTGCACCGTTCCCAATAACGAGCGTAAATATCCCGCAAGGAAGGCATTTTCGCCTCTAAGTCACTCTGATACAATTCGGCATTAGCCGCATACGCTTCGGGCAATATCAAATGGTTCTTGGCATTGCTGATACGGCTTTGCACCGCTCCCGGACGATAAACCTTATCGTCCAGATGCATTTCCTTAATAATCGATTTTATCAGGCTCTTGGAATCTGCCGCATCATATATTGTAAAATCAGAAGAAAAGCCCAACGCCCCTGCTTCGAACCGCAAGATACGTGAGAAAATGGAATGGAATGTCCCCATCCATAAGTAACGTGCCCGGTCTGCCCCGACCTGTCCGGCTATGCGCTCCTTCATCTCCCGTGCCGCCTTGTTCGTAAAGGTCAAGGCAAGAATAGACCAAGGCTCATAGCCCTGGTCTAACAAATAAGCGATTTTATAAGTCAGCACACGCGTCTTCCCCGACCCTGCGCCCGCTATCACAAGCGAAGGACCGTCGACATACAATACCGCCTCACGCTGGCTTTCATTCAGTCCGTCTAAGAAATCCGCCATAGCCGCAATTAATTCTTAAAGCTATGTATCGGAGCCGGAATACGTCCGCCGCGGTTTACAAATGCCTCACAACTGAAGCGGTTGACCGGCATAATCGGCGCATATCCCAACAAGCCTCCGAACTCGACCGTATCTCCGACATGCTTTCCTTCTACCGGAATAATACGTACCGCCGTAGTCTTCTGGTTCACCATTCCGATAGCCGATTCGTCCGCAATGATGCCGGCAATCGTAGCCGCCGAAGTATCACCCGGAATGGCTATCATATCCAGGCCGACCGAACATACACAAGTCATCGCTTCCAGCTTCTCAATGGTCAAAGCCCCGGCTTCTACCGCATCAATCATTCCCTGGTCTTCACTTACAGGTATAAAAGCACCGCTCAGCCCGCCGACATACGAAGAAGCCATTACGCCACCCTTTTTCACCTGATCGTTCAGTAATGCCAAAGCAGCCGTAGTACCCGGTGCGCCGGGATGCTCCAAACCGATTTCTTTCAAAATATCTGCCACACTATCCCCGATAGCCGGTGTAGGGGCCAAAGACAAATCGATAATCCCAAACGGCACGCCCAATCTGCGCGAAGCCTCTTGCGCCACCAGTTGACCCACACGGGTAATCTTGAACGCCGTCCGCTTAATCGTTTCACACAAAACTTCAAAGTCGGCATCCCGAATCTGTTCAAGCGCATACTTCACGACACCCGGACCGCTTACGCCGACATTAATAATCGCATCGTCTTCCGAAACGCCGTGAAAAGCACCTGCCATAAACGGATTATCATCCGGCGCATTACACAACACCACCAGCTTGGCACACCCTAACGAATCCCGGCTGGCGGTCATACGTGCCGTATCCTTGATAATGTCTCCCAACAGGCGCACCGCATCCATATTGATGCCCGTCTTCGTAGAGCCAACATTCACCGAACTGCAAATCCGTTCCGTACAAGCCATCGCTTTCGGAATAGAACGAATCAGCAATTCATCGCTCCGGGTCATGCCTTTCGACACGATAGCCGAATAGCCTCCTATAAAATTCACGCCCAACTCCTCCGCCGCACGGTCCAAAACCTGAGCAATCTTGACATAATCATCGGGGGTCTGGCAAGCCGCGCCTCCTACCAACGAAACCGGCGTAATCGAAATGCGCTTGTTTACAATAGGAATTCCATACTCCTGCGAAATATCCTCTCCTGTCTTCACCAAGTCCTTGGCAAGGCGGGTTATCTTTTCATAAATATTCCGGCAAAGCACCTCCAGATTGCTATCAGCACATTCCAGCAAGCTGATTCCCATCGTAATGGTACGCACATCCAGATTCTCTTTCTCGATCATCTTGTTGGTTTCAAGAACCTCTGATATATTGATCATAAGCTAACTTCTTTTTAAATCCGGTGCATTTTGTCGAAAATCTCTTCACGCTGGCATTTTACCTGAACGCCTATTCCGTTCCCTACTTCTGCCAACTCCTTTGATATTTGTTCGAACGGCTTTTCGATGCGTGCCATGTCCACAATCATCATCATATTGAAATATTCCTGGACAATAGTCTGCGATATATCCAATATATTAATATTGTTCTCTGCCAGATACGAGCATACCTTTGCGATAATGCCGACCGAATCTTTTCCTACTACCGTAATAATTGACTTATTCATTTTCTCCTTTTTATTAAATAATACCGCGGCAAAGATAGGCAAATATTAGCGAAATTTCCTCTTCTACGAACTTTTTTTGCCCGAACGCTTGCATATTCAAAAATAATGCGTACCTTTGCAGCGCTTTTGAGAAACAAAAGCACTTGACAAAGAAGTTTGGAGAGGTGGCAGAGTGGTCGATTGCGGCGGTCTTGAAAACCGTTGTACCGCGAGGTACCCGGGGTTCGAATCCCTGTCTCTCCGCAATGTAAAGCGCTTTTTGATTTTTCAAGAAGCGCTTTAGTCATTCTTGGAGAGATGCCGGAGTGGTCGATCGGGCCGCACTCGAAATGCGGTGAACGGGTAACTGTTCCCAGGGTTCGAATCCCTGTTTCTCCGCTGATAATCTTTTAGAGATTAACAAGTTATAGGAATTAAGCGTAAAAGCTTAGTTCCTATTTTTTTGTTCGGGAAGAGGGATTTGTGGCGTTGTTTTGAAATGTTTAGAATCACAATCTCACCACCAGAAAGTTGTATATATCATATACTTTATATACCTTTTCGAAAAACGAAACGAATATTATGGATACTACGGTTAAAGCTACTAGAAGAAAAATAATAGACATACCAGAAGATATTTTCCGGTATCTGTCTGTAAAAGCAGCCATGCAAGGCACCAATTTAAAAAGATACATTGAGGGACTTCTTGCGAAAGACGTAGAGGATATGCTAGCCGGTATGGATGACAATGATGCATACCGGTGGCTTTCAAAAAATGAACCTGACGGGCATGTAAGGGTCGGGGAAAAAGAAAAACAGGATTTTGAAAACTGGCTGGGTATTGAAAGGAAATGAAGGTAGAGTATTCAAAGGCATTTGTTAAAGGTAATGCTCTATCGGCTTCTTTTTCTCCTAAACGAAGATATATTGTTTCAGCAGTTTAGATATAGTGAAACTATAGTTTCAGTGCACTGAAACTGCCGATGAAGATATATTGCATTCGAAAGGCAAGTAATCATACCTTTTGAGAGCTTATATGAAACACAAATAGATTGCAACGGAATAAGTTAAGAAATACTTGCCTATTTAAGCAGATTAATTTACCTTTGGGGTACATTTGAAAACGAAATAAACATGAGGCTTAGCATTTTTATTACATTATCTTTCCTTTTATGCACCCTATTCTGCCAATGTAATGGCGATATCTTCGTGGAAGAATTTGCCCCTGCCGCTACCGAATATACACTGAATGGTGACGGAGATTCCATTACCATACAATTCGCTTCAGGAGACTGGGATGTCAGCGGAGGATATTTCTCAAGCTATCAGCCCTACACGTGGACGATATGCGACGTAATCGGACATCCGGTAAAGGTAGACGAACAGCCTCATTGGGAAGGATTGGGCAAATGTCTATATGATGATTTCCTGCTGAGCGTTGAAATCACCAGAGACCAATACAACAAGCTTTACATCAAGACACACGAAAACGCGTACAAAGACTCCATTTCACTCACCTTGACAATAAGCAACAGCTTTGCCACGCAACTCATAAAAATACACATTACACCCGCTACCCGCTATCAGTTAAGCCGAATAGAATACCAACTTTCAGATTTTTCACACGAAACCATTGAAAAAAAACACGGTTACGGCAGTTTTTATAATGTCTCCAATGTTCCTACCCGATGGGGAATACATGTGTTCCAAAACCGATACAACCAGGTCTGGTTCGAAAGCCTATGGCCTGCGCAAATATTAGCACCGGACACGCAGGTAGAAATACCTTGTTACCATCCGAACGAAGTGCCTCCCTTAACACTCAGCCAACAAAAAGTGACCTACTCGGAAGAATATCAAAACCTTCCATTAAGCTATTCCAATCTAATGGAATGGATTGAAATTCCTCCTCATTGCACCCAAGACGTCTATACACAAATCACGTATGACAAGGTAGGCGTCTTTTACAACCTTTATGCCATCAACCCAAAGACTGGAAAAGAACGGTTATTCAGTGGCACTTTTTATAGCCGTGCTCCCCGCCAGACTGATTATAAAATCATACAAGAAACCATCAAAAAATAGCGTTATGCATATCATACGAACCGCCCTAATCCTGTTTTGTATAAGCTGGACACTTTCCAGTCACGCCGAACCGGACACACTTTCTCATAAGCCGATACATCATCAAATCGGGTTCGACATCCGTCCCGGCTATATATTCCCCACCAAAACGTTCTTTGAAAACAACAACAAACAAGGGAAACCCATGCGAAGCGTACTTTCCGCACATTTGAAATACGCTTTCCGCTTCAGTCCCGACTCGCACTGGGGACAGCTTTACCCACACGCTTATCAGGGCGTCGGCATTTCGTATACTTCGTTTTTCAATGCTTCAGAATTAGGGAACCCCATCAGTGTCTATGTATTCCAAGGCTCGCAAATAGCCCGGTTCTCCTCCCGGCTGACTTTAAATTACGAATGGAACTTCGGCGCATCGTTCGGCTGGAAGAAATTCAATGAAATCACCAATCCGTATAATGATGTGATTGGTTCGAAAATCAATGCCTACATGAACGCCAACATCTACCTGAACTGGCAAATCGCCTCACAATGGACGCTTATAGCCGGAATCGAGGCTACGCATTACTCGAACGGAAACAGCAATTATCCCAATGCAGGAGTGAACACAGCAGGAGGACGCATCGGACTGGTGCGGACATTCGGCGCAGAAGAGTCAAAAAAGAAGTCTTCCCACATTGGAAAAAGCGCAATAGAAGGCTCTCCTTTCAGTTACGACCTTATCGTATACGGGGCGACCCGGCGCAGAGGCATCATCTGGCCCGATGAAAAATACTTGATTCCCGGCACATTCGGCGTAGTGGGATTAAACTTCAATCCGCTCTACCGGATAAACAAGTATTTCCGCGCCGGACTTTCTTTGGATGCCCAATACGATGAAAGCGCCAATCTGAAAAACCACCTTGCCGGAACAGATTACACAGTAAACGAAAAAAAATTCTACCGCCCTCCGTTCCGCGAACAATTTGCCGTAGGCGTTTCGGTACGCGCCGAATTGACCATGCCTATCTTCAGCATCAACTTCGGCATCGGACACAACCTTTTCTATAAAGGAGAAGACACGGAAGGTTTTTACCAGATATTGGCACTGAAGACATTCGTAACTCCCCGCCTGTTCCTGCATACGGGATACCAGCTAAGCAAGTTCAAGGATCCGAATAACCTGATGCTGGGATTGGGGTACAGGTTTTAGATTTTCATCCACTTGCCCCGCTCCAGACGAATCAAGAAGATGATGCCGCGGAAACATAATTCGATGCACATCGCAAGCCACACACCGTTCAACCCCATTGACGGAGCCAGCCAGGCAGCCAAGGTCAGGCGTACCGCCCAAATGCTGAAGAAATTCATCAGGCAAGGAATGACCGTATTCCCCGCCCCTACGAACACACCGTAAGCCACAATCGCCGCCGCAAACATCGGTTCGGCAAAGGCCTCGATACGCAATGCCTGAACGCCTAACTCCAATACCTCGGCATCGGGAGTCATCGTACCGATAATCAAAGGAGCGGCTATATACATAATGACTCCCATGACGCCCATGACCGCCATCCCCATCCCTACCGTAATACGGGCAAAACGGCGGGTCAAATCTTTTCTTCCGGCTCCCATGCTCTGCCCCACCAATGTCGTAGCCGCATCGGCAATGCCGTATCCGGGCATATAGCAAAGGCTCTCTGCAGTAATGGCAAATGAATTGGCAGCTATGGCAAAAACGCCCAACGGAGCCACTATAACCGTGGTCAGAATCTGCGCCCCGCAAATCACGGCATGTTCTATCCCCATCGGACCGCCGATGTGAACCGCTTTCCGCAACACAACCGATGTAGGACGGAAATGCCCTTTCTCATGCATGAATCCCAACTCTTTCGAACGGAACGCCAAATACCAGAGCATCAGACCGGCTACAACCAGCTCTGCCAACCCCGTACCTACAGCCGCACCGGCAACTCCCCAACCGGCGCCGGGCACAAACACATCCATGCCGAATAAAGAAAAGGAACGGGAAGGGAAAATAAGAAAGAAATTGAAAACTACGTCCAACAAACACATCAGGACATTCAGCATACTGGGCACACGCATATTTCCGCTGCAACGAAGCATGCCTCCCGCCAGGAAACACAATTGCATCATCGGCAAAAAAGAAGCATAAATCATAAAATAAACCGAAGCATCCCGGTTGATAGCCTCAGCACCTCCCAGCCACTGAGGCAAGACACCGCTGATGCCGATGCCTACGCCCGCCAAAAGCAGGCTGAACATCAATACCAGCACAATGGACTGGCGCAAAACCTGACGGGCCTCGTCAAACTTCCCCCCTCCGATGCAATGCGCCACCTGAACGGCAAAACCCGTGGAAGCCGCACTGCACAAACCACTGAACAACCACGTGGTAGTGGATACCAAGCCGATGGAAGCCGAAGCGTTCGCCCCTAGACTGCCCACCATAGCCGCATCGATGTATTGCATCACGATGGAAGACAACTGTGCCACCATTGCCGGAATACTCAACTGTACTGTCAACAGCAATTGCTGGCGCAACGTCATCGGACGACCTTCACGGATTAATACAAGCAAATCGTTCTTACCAAAATTCATAGGATGCAATTTATTCCGGGTGCAAAGATACACCAAAATCGATTAACAACATTACCCAAATTACGGATAAAAGTAAAATGTCTACATCTCTCTGTAATATGGGTATTGAAGAAGTACAGGCAAAGCCTTACCTTTGCCACACGATAAAAGCCAAGTACAGATTAGCAATGAAAGAAACACTGGACATCAAAACGGTACACCAATGCAACTGCTGCCTGGGATGTAAGACCTTGCATCCCCAAGCCAGCGTAATCCGTCTGGATAACACGAACGTGGAAGAACACAGCATCCGTTTTGATTTCTACACCATCCTACTGATAGAAAACGAAACGGAAGACTGCAATTGTTGCGGACGCAAATACTACGACTTTTCAAACGCTACCATGGTATTCCTGCCGCCCCAACATGCATTTGATATCGACAAACACCGGGTGCTGCCCCAACAAGGCTGGCTTTTAGCCTTTCATCCGGACTTACTGCATGGGACAACGCTGGAACAGAGCATCCGGAAATACACCTTTTTCCATTACCGCAAAGAGGAATCCCTGCACCTGTCTTTGCGCGAGAAAAATAAAATCACCGACTGCCTGCACGATATGGATGAAGAACTGCACCATCCGATTGACCGGTACAGCCATACACTTATTTCGCACTACATCGAATTATTATTGGATTATTGCACGCGCTTCTACGAACGCCAGTTCATCACACGCGAGAACAAGAACAAAGCGCTGATACAACAAACGGACAAGCTGCTTCAGAAGTGCATCGATTCGGGAAACCTGAAGAACGGAATATTCCCCACTTCGGAATATTGCGCCGGATGCCTGAAGCTGTCTGCCGCTTATTTCGATGACCTGCTCCGCTTCGAAACCGGGAAGACCCTCAATGAATACTTCCAGTTCAAACGTCTGGAACTTGCTAAAAAAATGTTGTTGGAAAAAGGCGAGACGGCTGCATACGTCGCTTCGTGGCTGGGGTTTCCTACCGTCCAGCAATTCAATTTCATCTTCAAAAAAATAACCGGCTTCGCTCCCAACGAATACCGGCTTGCGCAAAACTGACTAAAAGCCCCCGCAAACGAACATAAGTGAGAGGGCTGACTCACTTATGTAAGTCGCCCGACTCACTTATGTGAAACGGCCCACTCACTTATGCTCATCAAAACGCATGCTTGCGTGACAAAAAACTGCCTGCTACTTACGGAAAGGCGGTTTTACCACTTGGGCTTTCAGCTTCCGCCCCCGATTGTCCAAATAAATTTCGGTACCCGGCTTGGCAAACGCCGTCTGTACATACCCCAAACCAATTCCAATCTTACGGGTGGGCGACATGGTGCCGGAAGTGACATGCCCGATTTCGTTTCCTTCGGCATCAACCAGTTTATAACCTTGACGTGGAATCCCCCGGTCTATCATCTCGAACCCTACCAGCTTGCGGCTTACGCCTTCGGCTTTCTGCTTTTCCAGTGCCGCACGGTTGGTAAAGTTCTTTCCTTCGACAAACTTCGTAATCCATCCCAGTCCTGCTTCGATAGGCGAAGTGGTATCATCAATATCATTTCCATACAGGCAGAATCCCATTTCCAGCCTTAACGTATCACGCGCCCCCAACCCTATGGGCTTGATACCGAACTCGGCACCTGCCTCGAAAACGGCATTCCAAATGCGGTCGGCATCTTCGGGATAGAAATAAAGTTCGAAGCCTCCTGCACCGGTATAGCCGGTATTGGAGACAATGACTTCCGGCACACCTGCAAACTCTCCCACGCAGAAATGATAATAAGGTATTTCGGACAAATCCAATGAAGTCAGTTTCTGAAGAGCCGGCAATGCTTTAGGTCCCTGCACCGCCAATTGCGCCATACGGTCGGAAGCGTTTTCCAGTTCCGCCCCCACCGCATTGTGAGACACACACCAGTTCCAGTCTTTCTCGATATTGGCTGCATTAACCACTAACAGGTATTTTTCCGGCTCGTAACCATAGACCAGCAAATCGTCTACAATGCCTCCCGTCTCGTTCGGGAAACAAGTGTATTGCACCTTTCCCGGCGTAAGAACCGCCGCATTGTTTGAAGTGACTTGCTGGATAAAGTCAAGGGCATGAGGGCCTTTTACCCAAAACTCGCCCATGTGGGAAACGTCAAAGACTCCCACAGCGTGACACACCGTAAGGTGTTCATCAATAATTCCGGAATATTCAATAGGCATGTTATAGCCCGCAAATTCATGCATTTTCGCTCCGAGAGCGATGTGCTTCCCGGTAAATGGAGTTGTTTTCATCAGTGCTTTATTTTAAGGTTTAGTATCATGTTTCGGTTCACCACAGATTAATCAACGGTTGAAAATGAAAACCGGTGCAATCTGTGGCGAAAAAATCAGTATCGCTTAGCGGTAAGTTCGGCTATTTTCACCACCACTTTCATCGCTTTCTCGATAGACTGTATGGGCACAAACTCATAGCGTCCGTGGAAATTCAATCCTCCGGCAAAGATATTCGGGCATGGCAACCCTTTGAACGACAACTGCGCTCCGTCCGTCCCGCCGCGAATGGCTTTTACCTTCGGTTCTACACCGGCTTCTTTCATGGCGGCAAAAGCAAGGTCGATGATATGCATCAACGGCTCTACCTGCTGGCGCATGTTGTAATATTGGTCCTTTATCTGTACGTCCACCCTTCCTTGACCGTATTTTCCGTTCAGCTTGCCAGCACACTCCAGCATGAAAGCCTTACGGGCTTCGAACTTTCCGCGGTCATGGTCACGGACAATATACGAAAGCATAGCATGTTCGACATCTCCTTCCATCCCAATCAGATGGAAAAAGCCTTCGTATCCTTCGGTCGTAGCCGGAGTTTCATTGGCAGGAAGCATGCCTATGAATTCGTTTGCCACCAGCAGCGCATTTACCATCTTACCTTTGGCATATCCCGGATGCACGTTCAGCCCCTTCACCTCAATTTTGGCCGCAGCCGCATTGAAATTCTCAAATTCCAGCTCGCCTACCTCACCTCCGTCCATCGTGTAAGCCCATTTGCATCCGAATTTCTCCACATCGAATTTATGAGCCCCCAAGCCGATTTCTTCATCCGGATTGAATCCAATGCGGATGTTTCCGTGTTCGATTTCCGGATGCGCTTTCAGGTAAGCCATCGCTCCTACGATTTCGGCGATACCAGCCTTATCGTCCGCACCCAGAAGCGTATGCCCGTCGGTCACAATCAAATCCTCACCAATATGATCCGACAATTCAGGAAATTGTTTTGGAGAAAGCACGATGCCTTCCTCTTCGCACAACACGATATCTTGTCCCTGGTAATCTGCCACGATGCGCGGCTTTACATCTTTCCCCGACATATCGGGACTGGTATCCATGTGGGCGATGAAACCAATGGTAGGAATCTCCCTGCCTACATTGGAAGGAAGCGTAGCGAACAGATATCCGTTTTCATCTAACGAAATGTCTTCCAGTCCCAATTCCTCCAATTCCGACTGCAAATATCTGGCAAACACCATCTGCTTAGGAGTACTTGGAGTAGTCCCCGTTGTCTCATCAGATTGTGTATCAAAAGAAACATACTTCAAAAAGCGTTCTATTACTGTCATAATGTTTTTAAGTTAAAAATTAAATCAAGTAAAGATATGAAATTGCCGGCATTTCACCAAATATCAAGTGATTTTTTTAGTTTTTAAGCACTTATATGCTTGACTTTTTATACATTTGCATTCAATTACAATTCTGATATGAAGAGACTGATAATATGTTGCATCCTGTGTATCATTGCATGCTCCGGATTTGCCCAAGAGCCGAATACCGTAAGCCCTACGGCTGATACGTTGTCATCGAAAACCTTGACAGACAAAGAACTTCGGCGCCAGAAAATAGCCAAACGGAACTTCCATTACAACATATTGGGAGGTCCCAGTTTCAGCCCTGATTTTGGATTCCTGGTAGGAGGAAGCGCGCTGATGACCTTCCGCATGAACCCGAAAGATACGACCATGAGACGCTCGGTTCTTCCTTTTGCCATGGCATTTATCTTTAAAGGCGGACTGAACATCATGGTCAAGCCCCAGCTGTTTTTCAAGAATGACAAGTTCCGTATCTTCGGACAATTCTCTTACAAGAATACACAAGAAAACTTTTACGGCGTAGGCTATTCGACCAACAAAAATTATGAACGGAGCGACAGCACCAGCCAGTACCGGTATAGCGGCATTCAAATAAACCCCTGGTTTCTGTTCCGCATCGGAGAGAGCAACTGGTTTGCCGGTCCGCAAATCGACTTGAACTACGATAAAATCTCAAGTCCACCCAAATATCTGGTAGAGCAGGAAGATTATAAAAAAGCCGGAGGAGACGAAAACGGATACAAGAACTTCAGTTCGGGACTCGGTTTTTTGCTTACCTACGACACACGGGATATTCCTGCCAATCCGTATAAAGGATTATACGTAGACTTCCGCGGCATCATGTATCAAAAATGGTTGGGAGGAGACGATAATTTTTATCGTTTCGAAGTGGATTACCGCCAGTATAAATCGGTAGGAAAACGGAAAGTGCTTGCCTGGACGGTACAGACCAAGAATGTATTCGGGAAAAACATACCTTTAAATAAATATGTGTTGAGCGGAACCCCGTTTGACCTGCGAGGATATTACATGGGACAATACCGTGACAAGTCTTCGCATGTGGCTTTGGTAGAATACCGGCAAATGTTCAACACCGACCGAAGCAACTGGCTGAAGCGGATTGTCCACCATTTGGGGTTCGTTGCATGGGGAGGCGCAGGCTTTATGGGTCCGAATCCGGGGAAAATAGAAGGTGTGCTTCCCAATGCCGGATTGGGCTTGCGCATTGAAGTGCAGCCCCGCATGAATGTCCGTTTGGATTTCGGCCGCAACTTTATCAACCGGCAAAACCTCTTCTATTTCAATATGACCGAAGCGTTTTGATTAGTTAACAATTAATAGTTAATAATTAATAGGGAATGGCAATGCATACCGCGTTATTCGCCACTCATCATTAATTATTAACTATTAATTATTAATTATTAACTATTAAAAGTGGCTTGACCCATCAAAGCAATGCGTACAAATCTTGCATTTAGGCAAACCTATCGCCTTCACCAAAGTTTCCAGCGGATTAAACTTTAAGGAAGTCAGTCCGAAACGCGCACGAATCCGGTCTACCAACGCATTGTATTCGGGCGAACCTGTCGTAGCGTATTTTTCCAGTTTGGCATTCTCATCCCCTTCTATTTCCTTGATAATACGGCGGGTTATCAATTCCATGTCACTCTTGGAAGCGGTAAAGCCGATAAACGGACATCCGTAAATCAACGGAGGGCAAGCAATACGCATGTGCACTTCTTTCGCTCCATAATCATAAAGGATTTTCACATTATCACGCAACTGGGTTCCGCGCACAATCGAATCATCACAGAACAAGATACGCTTTCCCTGCAACATTGCCCGGTTAGGAATCAGTTTCATCTTAGCCACCAACGAACGCATTTCCTGATTGCTGGGCGTAAAGCTACGGGGCCATGTCGGGGTATACTTCGTAATGCCCCGATGATAAGGAACGCCTTTCCCTTCGGCATACCCCAATGCCATTCCTACACCCGAATCGGGGATACCGCATGCACAATCCACTTGCGAATCATCGGTTTTCCCCATTTCATATCCACTAATAAAACGCACTTCTTCTACGTTACGCCCTTCATAGCACGATACGGGAAAGCCATAATAAACCCATAAGAAAGAACAGATTTGCATTTCTTCGTTCGGCTTCCGAAGCTGTTCCCAGCCATCGGCATGCAAACGGATGATTTCGCCCGGACCTACATAATGGTCTATTTCAAAATCCAAGTTCGGCAAGCTGCTCGATTCGCTCGTCACGGCGTATGCCCCTTCCTTTTTCCCGACAATAATCGGTGTACGCCCCCACTTGTCACGAGCCGCAATGATACCGTTTTCGGTCAGAATCAGCATCGAGCACGACCCTTTTATCTTATTGTACACATTTTCGATTCCTTCTACAAAATCCTTTCCCTGCACAATCAACAAAGCCACCAACTCCGTCTGATTTGTTTTGCCCATGCTCATTTCGGCAAAGTGCATGTTCGCATCCAAAAGTTCCTTTTCCAGTTCAACAAGATTATTGATTTTCGCCACGGTCATAATCGCGAACCGCCCCAAATGAGAATTAATCATAATCGGCTGAGGGTCTGTATCACTTATCACGCCAATGCCTGATTTCCCCTTAAACTTAGATAACTCTGCTTCGAATTTAGTGCGGAAATACGAATTTTCAATGCTGTGAATGGAACGTGCGAAACCGGAGTTCTCGTCATACGTAGCCATTCCTGCCCGTTTGGTTCCCAAATGCGAATTATAATCCGTTCCATAAAATAAATCGGTTACACATTCAGCCTTAGAGACTGTCCCGAAAAAACCACCCATTTTGTTTTATTTTAATTTAGTTGTAAATAAATATCCAATTTCGTTGCAAAAATACGGAAAAATTGGCAAGCACGGAAACATACTCCGGCTTTTTCTAATTTCTTTCAAGTCATTCCATTTTGGCGCATCCCCAACAAGGCCTTCCGCGTTCTATTCCTCATCCTCATTTTCATCCTTCATCCCTCCGCTCTTCTGATAGGCGGAAGGAGTGACCCCGAATTGGGCTTTGAAGCATTTACTGAAATAGAAAGGATCGTTCACACCTACTTCCCGTGCCACTTCGGCTATGGTGAGCGTATCAGACTGTGCCAATAATTCCGCCGCCTTCTTCATGCGGATAATCCGCAGATATTCATTGGGAGAATAACCTGTTATCCCGCGCACCTTACGATAGAAGACGGAGCGGCCTATCCCCATCATGCCCGCTAATTCATCTACCGACAATTGAGCGTTTTGCATGTTCTTTTCGAGAATCAAAGCCAGCCTTTCGGTGAATTGCTTATCCCTGTCGGTGGTGCATAAAGCCGGACTGAGCTTTGCCGAAGGGTCATTCGAGAACTTCTTGCGAAGCCTGTCGCGTTGCTCTATCAAACGGAAGGCACGTGCCAGCAGGAGATTCATGCTGAAGGGTTTCGTGATGTAAGCGTCTGCCCCGCTATCGATACCTTCCAAATGGCTTTCGTTCGCATCCAATGCCGTAAGCAAGATAATGGGGACATGGCTGGTCTCGAAATCATTCTTCAACTGGCGGGTGATTTCGAATCCCGAATGTCCGGGCATCATCACATCGCTGATTATCAAGTCGAAATCATTCGCATGCGCTTCTTTCAGCCCCGATTTGCCATCGGATGCAGCCGTCACCTCGAAATACTTGCCCAATTCCGACTTCAAGAACTCGCGCACGTCCGTATCGTCTTCAATTACCAGCACTTTCCGGTGATTCAAAGGTCCGGACGGCCCGGCATCTTTCTCCTGCCATTCTTCTTTGTCCTGCAAAAGCCATTCCGCCTGTTGCTTTTCGGCATGTTCTTCTTCACGGAGGATAACATTGTCTTGTATCAGGAAGTCCTTTTCTTCGTACACAGACGCATCCAAAGGCAATGTGACGATAAACACCGAACCTCCTCCCGCTCCCGTGTTTTCCTCGTACGCGATGGTTCCTTTAAGCGCTGCAACCAGCTCGCGGGTCAGGTGCAGCCCGATTCCCATGCTGCTTCCCGAGAAACGGCTCTTGGCAAAACGCTTGAACAACTCGTCCCGCTTTTCTTTCGGGATGCCCACACCGGTATCCGACACACGGATAACGAATTTCTTGCCCGCCTCGTCCGCCGTTGCCGCCAAAAGTATCTTCCCCCCGGAAGGCGTATATTTAAAGGCGTTCGACAACAGGTTATATACAATCTTGTCCAACATGCTCCGGTCGATAAACATCTCATACTTCTTCACCGACGGGACAAAGCGGAACTGCATCTGCTTCGACTCGATTATATCGTTAAAAGACAAGGTGATGTCTCGCAGGAACTCCATCACATCCGCCTTCTCCAAGGCAAGCGAGAGCTTGTTGTTCTGCATCTTGCGGAACTCCAAAAGCTGGTTTATCAAACGCAGCATGCGCCCCGTGCTCTTATCCATCAAGGATACCGAAGAAGCGATTTCCTTCGGGAGCTTCCCGGCACGGTGTATTTTCTCCAAAGCGTTTTGTATCAAGGTCAAAGGCGTGCGGAACTCGTGCGAAATGTTTGTGAAGAACACCAGCTTGTATTCGGTCAGCTGTTCTTCCACCTTGATTTGGTTCCGCAGGGCATTCATCTTCGAGAAGATACTGAACGCCAGGTAAAGCAAGCCCCCCGCTACAAGCACATAAATCAGGTATGCCCAGCCGGTTTCCCAAAACGGAGGCATCACCGTAATCTTCAATACCGACTCTTTTTCGCTCCATACCCCCAACGAATTGCTGGCTTTCACACGCAGGCGGTAGGTGCCCGGACGCAGGTTCTTGTAAGCCGCAAAACTCAACGGAGAAGGTTTGCTCCATGCTTTCTCATATCCGTCCAGCCGATAGCTGAATTGCTGGATACCCTGGCGGACATAGTCCAAGGTAGAAAAATCGATGACAAAGGAGTTCTGATAATATTGAAGCTTGATTTCGGACAAGTAGGGCAATGCCGATTCAAGCGGAGAATGCGCATCGCCCGGACGTACCGAAACGCCGTCCAGTTTCAAGTCGGTAAAAGTCACCACGCTCTTATTCCCCACATCTGCCACCAATGACTCGGGATGGATGATGTTCAATCCGTAATTGGTTCCGAACGCCAAACGCCCGTCGGGCAAACGGATTCCGCAATTCTCGGTATAGATATTCCCCAATACATTGGTCGAAAAGAAATAATTCTCAAAGAGTTTGGTCTCACGGTCGAAGCAGGAGATGCCGTATTCGGTAGAAATCCACATATCCCCCCGAAGGTCCTCCACAAAATCCTGCACCATGTTGTTCACCAGCCCGTCCGTCATTCCATAATGCGTGAATTTCAGGTGCGCATAGTCCCCTCCGGGCATGCAATACGAAAAGCCCGCACCGGTCTCGGCTATCCAAACGCACCCTTCCGAATCGCGCACAATGCTCCGTATCTCATTGCTGTACAAGTCTCCGTTTTCCAACGTATAATTATAATAAGCGTCCGGGTCTTTCAGGAGCGTGTCGGGATGAAACACGAACACGCCTTTGTCCGTCCCCATCCACATCCAGCCATCGGCATCCTCGCACACGGTACGCACCCGGTTGGCTCCTTCTTCCAGGAAAAAGCTCCGGAAGCGGTATGTCCCGCCCTCACGGACCGCTAAGTTCAAGCCGCCTCCAAAGGTAGCAACCCACATACGCCCGCGGCTGTCCTTATACAGGTTATAAACCTGATTGGAAGAAAGCGAAGCGGAATCGCCCGAATGATGCGCATATTGTTCGTCCCCTACCATGACACCTTTTCCCCGCGTGCCATACCAAACCCTTCCCTCGTCATCCTTCTCCACGGCATACACATTGGTGTTCGCCTTCAGGACATGCTTCGCCGAGAAGCGGGAATCGTACACGACCACATCTCCCGTACGCGTAGCGATATAAAGGTCCGACCCGTCCAGGCAAGAAAGAGAACGCACCGTATTCGAGCGGTTTATCTTTTCTTCTCCGTTGGGATACACATAAAAAGCCCCATCGTCCATGATGCTCAATTTGTCGATACCGGTAAACTCCGAGCTGACCCACATGTTCCCCAGCCGGTCTTCCATAAGGCACAACAAATAGTCCGAGCTTATCACGCTATTCGTTCCGCCACGCTCGCCAACCGTGAAATGCTGCATGTCTCCCTTCTGCAAATCATAGACATACAGCCCGTTTCCGTACGTGGCAATCCACAACAGGTCGCGCGAATCGTGCACAATCGAATAACGTTCCTCGTCGATATAGTCCAAGTCTTCGTCCGACATCAGCCGGAACTCGCGCACTTCTCCGCCCGCAGCCTGCACATAGCGCACCGTTCCGGTATTGTTGTAAATCCAGAAATCCCGCTTATTATCCTCGATAATCTGCACATGATGCACATCCAGCTTCGGATTAGGTTTCACGAAACGCCCTTGGGTGAAATTGAAGCAATAATTCCCCGTCGAGGCATAAACCATCCATTCGTCCCGATAAAAGATATACCCGTCAAAACCCGTCTTCCTCCGCACAGAGGCTTGGTCCAAGCGCTTTACCCGCCCCTCTCCATCCGATGTGTACATCGTCCCGTCTGTAGCAAAGAAATAAGCATTTCCCTGATATACATGAATGTAACGGATATTCAAGCCGGAAGCCGTTTCGGCAAGTTTTCCTTCCGCCCAGTGATAAAGCCCATTGGGAGTCGCAATCCACACGCCTCCTTTTCCGTCGGGCCGGATGTGGTTCACCGCATCCGATTCCAGCCCCTTCCCTTTCCGGAAAAATTCGGAAGAAAGCACACCCTCGCGGCACGTCACCCTGCGGCATCCTGCCTGATTTCCCCAAAGCCATACATCCTCGCCCGCTTTGTCCGGAACATAAATCTGTGAATAATACCACATGTTCTCGCCGCATCCGGTAAAATCCACCACCTGCCCTTTCTTCAAATCATAACAACTGAATACCGAAGGTGTATGCCGGATCCATAAAAAGCCGTTCTTGTCTTCCTTCAGCCGGTACATACGATGGTCGGAAAGCGATATGCCTTTCCCCCGTTCGGGCAAAAAAGTCAGGAAAGACGAACCGTCATACCGGTTCAGCCCATCGAGGGTCCCGAACCAAATGAACCCTTTCCGGTCTTGATAGATACACCGCACGGAGTTATTCGCCAGCCCGTCACTTACCGTCAGGCGGGAAGAGCGCACTTCGACTCCGGCTAATGCCTTGAAACATATTCCTATTGTGATAATAAAAAGTGAAAGTATTCTTTTCATGTTTCTCATGCATCGGATAATAACGAGGCAAATGTACAAAAAACTTCGGGAACAGCATGCGTTTAGCTATAAAAAATCGAACGCAGAGACGCAAAGACACAGAGGAATAATTTAGAAGCTGTTCTGAATTTCTCCAAAAAGTTTTTCTTGGCTTGATGCATCCGTTTTCGTGTGTGCTTTGGGCGATAAATTCAAAACAGCTTCTTAGAGAGAAGGCAAAGAACACGGAGCCAAACGCCACTCTCTGTGTGCTTTGCTTGCTCAAAAAATAATTTTAAAATCCGCATTCCACCCAATTGCCTTGTAGGGGCGTATCGCATACGCCCCGAAGACATCCGCATGGGTTAGTTGATGCATTCGGGCGTATGCGATACGCCCCTACATGGGATGTTTGCGGATATTCAAAAAAAAATAAACTCTGCGCTTTTGCGCCTCTGCGTTCCATAAAAATAACGCTCACTCCTGCAACGTAACGCCCATCAGACCGATAACGACATCATTCGCCACGGTCTCCAGGGTGAGCGACTCCAGTTCCTTCGCCTTGTCCAAGGGGATATCCAGCAAGACGCCTGCACCTCCTTCTATCTCCCTGCCATACACGCCGCTGATGCCCAACTCCTTGCCCAAGTCTCGGCTCACCTTTCCGCTCTTCAGATGCAGGCGGTACGGACGGGGTCCGGGCACATCGAAAGCCAAGCCGTCCACATAGAAATCCTGCTCGATAGGGCACCAGTTATCGGGATTGGTCAGGGTGACACAGGTTTCCGTACCGTCGGCATAACGCACACGGACGGTTCCGTTCGCAATGCGGCATTGCATGTGGTTCGTGCTTCCGGCAAGAAGCAGGTAAGCATGCGAGGCATTGCCTTCCAACGGCACGGCGATGCTATCGGGATAATTGTCCCAAAGCGAGGTGAAAGCGATGTTCTTCCCTTCCTTCGGCAAGCAGAAAGGCACGCCCAAGGAGGTCAGGAAACGGTCGTTCCGAATCAGGCTCCGCAAGCCGGAATCGTCTATCGTGGCACTCAGCAGAGGATGACACCACTCGCCGATGCCTTGCACGGGAATCTGAAGCGTGGTATAAGGCGAACGGGGCGAGAAATACTGCTCCTTGAAGATAGACGTAACCGAATCGTTAAGTACCGCGCTCATGTCTACCGTGCGGCAAGCTTCGGTATTCACTTCCGAAAAATCGGCTTTCTTCTTCACCATCGGACGCTCGAAACACACATTCACGGGTTGCCACCACTCCATCTCTCCCTGACGGGTACGGATAAAGAAGGTATGGTCGCCCTTCAAGCCTTTCGGCTTTCCCCAGAAGCCTTCCGGACGAAGCCCGGACGAAGCGAACAGCCCTTGCGGGTCGTAGATTTCGGTCGTCTTCAAGCCTTCGGGAGACGGGAGAGTGATTTCTTCCGCATCTCCGGCTACGGTCAGCCCCGTTTCCACGATACGGCAAATATCCTTCCCTGCCCATGCGATTTCCACCTCTGCCTCTGCGGAAGGAAGAGCTTCTATCTCCAGCAAGGGATATCCATGAGCGGCAGGAGCCAGACGCCATTCCGCAGGCTTTCCGTTCACCCTTACCGAGGCAATCCGCTCCCGGCGTGCGTTGACCTGCAAGACCAGTTTCAGCGGCGAAGCGAAACGCTGGGTAAAACGATAGGTGTCGGTGTCCGCGTTCCGCTCGTAAGCGTATTCCACATCGGGCGTAGCCAGCGAGGCATGCTCCCATTCCATGGGGAAGCCCGGACGGATGACCAGCCTTCCGTTCATCGCGTCGGGAAGCACGCCGTACAAGCCTTGTATCAACACGCGCGAAGCCACGCCCACGGGGTCTCCGAAATCACGGTAGCATTCCCCGCGCGCCGCATCGTAGAAGCTCACCTGCCCGAAGTTTCCCGGACTGTCGCCCAGGTACATACCGTCAAGGATGGAACTCTTCAGGAGCTTATATCCCGCATCGCCCCGTCCCGACTGGAAATAAGCCAGCGCCGTATGCATCACTTCGGCAAAAGCCACGTTGTTGATGCTCCACGAATAAGGGAGCCAGTTGGTGGTGGCTATCGTAGCATAGCCCTCATCTTCCAGCCCTTTCCCTTTCACCGGAATGTGCGGGATTTGCGTATCGACGTAGCGGGTTGCCTGATACGCCTGAAAGGGGTCGGCGGTCTCGCTGTCAATGGCATGGTAGATGGTCCATACACCGGCGCTTTCGTGCAGGCGTTTGTGTCCCATAAAGTCCTGGAACTCTGCCCAATGTCCTTTCTCCGCCATCCACAGGCGTTCGTTCAGCCCCTTCAGGATGCGGGCGGCTTCTTCCTGGTAGGGTGTCGGGTCTTCGCCTATCCTGCGCGCGATTTCCGCCGCCCATTTGTTCGCCCGGTAATTGTATGCCGAAGAGTGGGTCACGGCACCGCTGTTGTAATACAAGGCATCGCTCGCCCAAATGCAGGCGTACGCGTCATACAATCCGTCGTTATCGGGGTCGTAGTTCCGTTTTTCCCATGCCAGATGACGGGTGATGACGGGCCACATCCGGCGGGCATACGCCAAGTCTCCGGTCCAGTTCAGGTGCCACAGAAGCTCGTCCATGTAACACAGGTTCATGTCGTAATGGTGCATCTGGTTGTTCCGGCGCGGATTGCGGCAGATGTATCCGTTGCTGTATTGAGGCGTTCCCCAGTGTTTCACCGAGCGTGCCAAGTGCAAGGCAGAGTCTTGTGCCGGATGCGGAATCGTGTTCGGCACCTCGGTCACCTGACTTGCGGCATACGCGTCGAAATGCGTGCGGGCACGGTCGTGCCAGCCCAGCACATCGCCCGTATAGGCAGCACGCCACCCGCTCAGGGGCATGCGCCAGCCCACCGCTCCGTGAAGCCATACCTGCCCGTCCCAAATGCCGTCCGCCGCCACCGCCAAGGCTCCGCCCAGGGTATTGAAATAAGGGTCGGGCGTAGAGATGCGGATGCGCGAAGCCAATGCCTTGCGTGCCGCTTCCGCCTTGCCGTACAGCGCACGCCCTTCGGACACCGGAAGCACGCGCAAGTCCTGGTTTTCCAGCAAGAGATACGTCTCCGCTTCCAGCTTCATCGGATACATCTTTTGTTGCCGGGGATGCTCCGGAGCCTCGAAACATCCGGGAGGGTCGGCACCCATATCCCCGTTGCGGTTCAGCTTCTTCGCACGGATTTCCGAGATAAAGCATTGCAGCAGGGCACCGGCGGGCATGCCTTCCGCCTCGAATTTCCATACCGCCCCGTCGGCATCGGGCAAAGCCAATGCCCCGATGCGCAGCTCGCCCTTCCCCCACGCAGGGTCTGCAAGCCGGTACGTGCGCCGCCCTGCCGTATAGCGCGCTTCGCAAAAGTCCAGCGAATCGAGTGCCTGCGACATGCCTCCATGCACCAGCCGGAAACGGATATGCTTGCTGTTCTTCTTCTCGTAGGCGGCGAACACCGGACGGTCACTGGTCTCCAGACGGAAAGCCGACCAGCTCCCGTACAGGGCACGGGTAAAGCGGTTCTTGCCATTCACGCTCACGAAGTCGTCTCCTTCGGGCACGTATTGCAACGTCCGTTCCGCCCCGCGTTTCGCGTCGTTATACGAGGTCGATTCGATAAAGTCGCCTATCTTCTTCGCCTGCTTGCTCTGGGCGGAAGCGGAAAGGCAACCCATCAGTATGATTCCTGTCAGTATCAGTTTGTTCATAGTCGTATGCATTTAATTTCACCACAGAGAACACAGAGTATCATAGAGCTTTTTAATCGTAAATCACACTCACGGCATCGGCTTCAGGCCTTCCCAACGCACGTTCCACGTACCGTCTTTCGGGAATCCGGGGTTCACGCCTTCCGAACCGTCCCAGCCTGCACACATCATCGCCACGGCGGTAAGCAAGCCGCCATTGCCCGGCAGGTACACGCGCAGGCGTCCGTCCTGATAATTGTGCCCGTTCACCAGATACGTGTTGGTGCGCTTGTCCATCAGCAAGGCTCCCACCGCCTTTTCAGGCTCGCCCAGGCGTGCCGCGTCCATGGCGGTCATCGGGTAATCCCAGCCCCAGGTCTTGTTCCAGTTCCAGTTGTCCCATACCCAGTCGAGGGTGTTGCGCATATAGTCGGCATTGATAAGCTTGTTCATCGGAAGAATGCCCACGGCACCCAGCACCGCCATGTGGTCGGAGGTGAAACGGATGTCCTTATACGTATCCGTAGCGGTCTCGGCGGCAAGATACAGGTGGTCTTCGTTGTATGCCAGCGGAGAGAGTTTCTCTATCAGCACGTCCCATTCGGGCACACGCTCCATGCCGGCACGTTCGCGCCACTCCTGAGCCACGCCCATGGCATAATGCCAGTAAGAAAGCTCGAAAGGAGGATTTACCGTATCGGCGGCACGCAAGGTTTCCTGAGCCGGAATGGCGCCCTTCAGGATATAGCGGTCGTTTTCCTTGTCGTAGGTAGCGAACGAGTACATAAACTCGGCGGTTTCCTGTACCAGCTTGTTATATTTCTGAATAATCGAGTCCGACGGCTCGGCACGGTAAAGCAGTTCGGCAAGGTAAATCAGGTGGGGCTGCTGCCAGATGAGGAAGCTTCCCACGTTCGACGGCGCTTCGATGCCGCTCGGGTCGGTCATTTTCATCCAGCGCACGCCTTCGAATCCCTGGCGCTCGGCAATCTGGCGGGCTACGGGTTCCGCCTTTTCATACCAGCCCAAGGTGCGTCCCATCATTTCGGGGTGTCCCCACAAGGCGAAATGCGCCTGATGCCACCAAATCATTTCCAAATGGAACTTTCCGAACCACGAGTTATACGTCAGACCCGTTTCCTGCGGAGGTGTAGAGCCTGCGCACTGGATAGCCATCAGGTACTGGCTCAGCACCACGCGGCGTTCCAGTTCCTTGGCGCGCGGATCGGTGCAAAGCGAGAAGTCCACCGCCCCGCCTTTCGTCCAATACGTGTTCCAATACGCCGATGCAGCCTGCTCCGACTGGGCAAACGTCACGGCAGGCGCGTCAGACGGCTCGGGCGTAAACTGGCAGGTAAAGGCAAAAGCCGTGTCTGCCGGAGTCAGGACGAAATAGTTCTTTTCTTTCTCCTTCAGGGTAGCATCGCCTTCCCAACGCACCGTCACATAATAGGTCGTGGCGTCCAGCTGGCGTTTCAGCACGGCGCTCTGCCCGTCTTGTTCCACCACCGTAGTCGAATGCTTGTCGTTCGCTTCCCAGTCGCACGCATCGTCGCAATGCTTGCCCGTAGGGTAAGGGAAACGGAGCTTGATGCCCGCAGGAGCAGCGGAAGACACCCGTGCGGCTATCATGTCGCGTTCAGGATGGCAAACGGTCTGTACCCGGTAAGGCGTTCCGTCCAGCGAAAAGCTGCTGGTGATTTCTCCGTCCCACATATCCAGCGTCTGACGGATATCCTTCACCTGGCCGGGCGTAACCGACTCGTCCAGCTCCAGGCCCACAATGCCCAGATGCAGGCGGTGCGGATTGACGCGAAGCCAGTTGGAAGCGTCTTTCTGACGGCCTTCTTCCTTGAACTGGCACGCATACACCTCCTTGTGCCCGCGCCCGAAATCGTATTCCTTCTGGGCGTCTTCGGGCTTGTAGTTGCCCGTATTGGCAAAGCTGTGCCAACCCCATTGGCTCTGTGTGCCCAGAGGCACTCCGTTCTTATACACTTCGGGGAAAGTCTGAAGCCCGGTCGCGTCTACGGTATAGGCAAACTCGCCGTTCCCCACCGAGAGCGACGATAGCGAATCCATCGCCGCCACTTGCGGATTGTTGCGCTCCACCAACGCCCGGCGGTCGATGGGTTCCTGCTTCTCCGCGCTACATGCTGCCAGCGTAAGGGCAGCCAACGAATAAAGTAACTGTTTCTTCATGTATCGTTTTTCTTTTTTAAAATAAATGTTTCCGTTGATTATCTTGATGCTGCGAAGATAAGGCTTCTTACTCAAAATCAACATGGAATAACGTACATTGTCATGGAAAAACATACACAAGAGGCAAAATACGAGGGCAAAAACAAAGGTAGAAACGGCCATAGCATCAGGTTTTGGTTACGCTACAAAGTTACGAAAAAGTTTTGAATCATGCAAGCTTTTCGGGGGCGCGGCGCAGCTATATGCTACCCGTCCTGCACTTAACCGGAATGGCTTATGCATATATATGCACAAATCGGTCTGCAAATCTAACAATCTAACATCTAACAATATAACAATATAACAATAACCTTTTCAGAAATCCGCACAAGAGAGAGAAAAAACTAATATATATTTATATATAATATAATATATAATATATATTATATATAAATATATATTGTTATTCACTCTTTCTCCGGTGGATTCGCTTTTTTCGAAAAAAGGTTATTGTTATATTGTTATATTGTTAGATGTTAGACAAAACAGTATGCAAAATCCAAGGCAACGTGGGGTGAGTGTCACTGTTATCACCACAGATTACACAGATTTAATCAATTAATAATCAATAGTTAATAACCCGTATCATCGTAGAGACGATGTGCACATCGTCTCTACGATGATAGCGCAAGACAACAACGACCTGACTTGAAAGCAGGTTGTCTCTGAGATGAGGTAGTTTCAAATTACCCTATCCCGCAGGATGACCTTACTTGAATTAAGGGCATCGGGAAGATGATATGAGTTGAAATCATGTCGTGTCGAAGGGTGTCATTTCAACCTATACCCCTCTTGCATCCGCCCGTAAGATAAGGTGGTTTCAAAACACCCTATCCCTGAGACGAGGTACCTTGAAAGTACCCTATCTCTGAGACGATGTGGTTTCAAACCACTTCATCTTTGAGACGAGGTAATTTCAAATGACCTCATCCACGAGATAACGTGATTTCAAATTACCCTATGTGGATACCGGATACGCCCCTACATGAGCTGTTTGCGGATATTCATTTTTATAATTCACATACAAGCTCATTTACAGCATCATACAAACAATCGCCGCATAGCGTTAACAGATTTTCACACCCACCCGTTTCAAATCCATTGCCGGACGGGAAAAAAGACGTACCTTTGCCTTCGAACCAAAATCACAAACGCTATGGAAACCAACCGATTACTTCACTACCTGAACTTCCACATCCTCCTGGTGTACGTTCTTGCAATAGCGGAACTCAGCGTCCTCGCGTGCACGGATACGGACGTGTTTCAGCGTAATGCCGTCGATGGGCATTTCGGGGATGCCGTTGAAATACATGGCACGGCGCGCGCCCGCACACGTCAGGTGTTCGATGTGGATGTTGCGGAAGCACGGAGTGGTTTCGTCAACCGGCATGGCAGGCACTTCTGCGGGAACTACCTCGCCGCTTTCGAGCACTTCGACCGCCGACTTGCCTCCGTAATACAAGTTGAACGTAACCGGCTCGGTAGCGATGTCAATCATCGACACGTTGCGCACCCAGATGTTCTCTACCACACCGCCGCGCCCGCGCTTGCTCTTGAAGCGCAACCCGACATCGGTGCCGAGGAACTGGCAATTGCTGACCGAAATATTGCGCACGCCGCCGCTCATCTCGCTGCCCACGACAAAGCCTCCATGCCCCTTGAAGACCGTACAGCCGTCTACGATGACGTTCTCGCACGGACGCGCGCACCGGCGGCCGTCTTCGTCCTTCCCGCTCTTGAGGCAGATGCCGTCATCGCCCACATCGAAGGTGGAATTGACTATCAGGGCATTGCGGCATGACTCCAGATCGAGCCCGTCACCGTTTTGCGCATAGCTGGGATTGCGCACCTCTACGTTCTCTATCAGCACGTTTTCGCACATCAGCGGATGCAGGTTCCATGCCGGAGAGTTCTGGAAAATCACGCCTTCCAGCCATACGTTCTTACATTCTATCAGGCTCACCATGACCGGACGCAGGAACGGGCGGATGCTCTGCCATTCTTCTTCCGTCTTGAGGTTCTGAGGCACGTTCATGTTGCTGATGGTGTCTCCCTTCAGCGTTCCGGGGTAAGGGAACCAATAATCGGCGCGCTTGTAGACCCCTCCGCGCGAGGTTGCCGCCTTCCATTGGCTCTCGGTCACCTTCTGCCGCTTCAGGGGACGCCAGAAATGCCCGTTGCCGTCGATAGCCCCTTGTCCGGTAATCGCTACATTGGTCAGGTTGCGTCCCGAAATGGGCGACTGGCACCGGCGGGTATCCAGCCCTTCGAACACCGTTTCCACCAAGGGATACAGGTCGATATCGGGCGAGAAGAGGATGACCGCTCCCTTTTCGACATGCAGGTTGATGTTGCTTTTCAGCACGATAGGGCCTGTAAACCATACGCCGGCAGGCACCGTAAGCCGGCCTCCGCCCTTTTGCGAGAGCGCGTCGATGGCGCGGGCAAACGCTTCAGTACAAAGCTGTGTACCGTCGCCCACCGCCCCGAAATCGCTCAGATTGACTTCGTTATCGGGAAATGAAGGAGCCTCGACACGCGGCATTTCGAAAGGCAAATCCGCATAAAGCGACTCGTATTTATACTCTTCTGTCGGCTGGCAGGAAGCGAGAAACGCCGCCATGCCGCACGCTAATAATGTGGTCAGTTTCATGATTTTATTTTAAGTTTATGTTAAAAAATGGATTGGAACACAGAGACACGAAGGCACAAAGTTTTATTTAAATTGAATATCCGCAAACATCCCATGTAGGGGCGTATGGCATACGCCCTGAAGACATCCACGTGGATTAGTTGACGTAT
>ULXT01069620.1_pt1 | contig 29597 bp, 25 predicted proteins | sample 1961571 | NCBI WGS metagenome assembly ULXT01 (sample SAMEA4835846, study PRJEB28245) | human gut metagenome | biome: gut microbiome; material: fecal sample | place: Denmark | collected 2008
GTTACCCATTTCAATCAATAGCCATTTTTTGACTGCTTACTAAAGAGACGTATTATTATATCCTTATGGTTATACTTAAATGCATACGCACAAACCATAAACATACTAATAGCCTGTACTCCAGAAGCTAAGGAATTATTGGTAGACGCAACTCCGAAACAAACACCTAATACAAATAATGTTTGGAAAATTGTGTAATTTTTTAACGATTGTCTGAATATGGGAATAAAGAAAAGAATGACTGCAATAGTTAATATGATTCCCATATTCAAAATAAATAGAATCAACCAATTTTCGACATGGATCATTCCCATTGTCCTTATTGCCAACCTCTCTATTTCATCGCCATTAATACCCAATAAGAAAGCTTTTAAATCAAGATAAGAAAACATGAGCCAGACATAAATACGCGCCATAATACTACCGTCTTCCGAAACATCATCCTGTTCAAAGAAACGTCCGCCATATCCTTCCCCTAAAAGATAAACAACGATTGCTATACAAATCAACATAAAAATGACAATATTCAATTTGTATGAAAATTTCATTTTTGCGTTTGTAAGATTGTAAAAAACATAGATGATGAATGATAGACCGCTTATCAACATTGCCCCTCTGGCGTTAAAGCATAAGAGTGCTACAAAACCAAACATATAAAGGGTGTATTTGTGAAAATTTTTCAAATTAGATATTAAGATAAATCCCATAACAATAGCCGTTATTAAAGCATTGCTTAATGGATGTCCCAATAATGCGGTACTTCTAAACAGGTCTGAATACAACTCGTTGGCAATAGTAAAATCTGAATCCTCGTATGCTAAGTCCAAAGGAAATAAAGTTTGCAATGTCAGCCTTTCCAGTAATGCCAGCAAGGAATTGATGATATATAAAGTAATTATCAGATGTTGTATTTTCATTTGATGCCTGACAGCAGAAAAGTAGGTGAAAAATGAACCATACATTGCAGGCAATACTATTGAATTGAACAATACCATCCGAGGAATATCTCTGCCAAATAGCAACTTAAAGAAAATATAACATGTGCAGCAAATTACAAACAGCCACGTAACAGGCTTGTTAACCTGACGGTATTTTTTTGAACGGTAAAGGCAATAAAAATGTGTCAAAAGGAGCAGATAGAAACTTGGATAAAATGAAGTGATAAAACCTACATTTTTTCCTTCTACTTGCCATCCTAAATAAGCAAGCACACAAGGTCCCATGAACAATAGGGCGGTTACTATATAGGAAATTAGTTGCATTGATTATTTTTTTCTTTTAAGTAAGTCGGTCAAATGATATTGACCAGTTATTTGAATGAAGCCAATACAAAATATGAAAGACACGAATGATTTAGATAAGAATTGAAGTATTGGCTCATTAGGTAATTCTATACATTTTAAACCGAAAAGTAAAATAGCAAGGAATAATGCTGTTTGCATTGGTAAAATGTACAATTTTAGCATTCCCATTACAGATTGCTTTAACACTACCCGATACAATATTCCATACGAAATCACAGCATTAATCAATAAAGTAATGTCCCATGCCCATGCCATGCTTTCAATGGTCCGAAAACAAACGGCAGCAATAATAAAACCAATTACCGTGCAACATGTATTGCTTAATCCGCCATAGAACAGCCAGTTCGTTTTTCCGGCAGCTTGATAAATAGCACCGGTCGTGGACAAAATCATCTGCAGAGGCAGGGATAGAGCCAATATCTGGAAAACAGGAATTGCCTTCTCCCAGCGATCACCATAGATGATATAAATGATGTCATCAGCAGCAAAGTAAAGAAATACGCCCAATGGGAAACTGATAGTGGCTATCAGCTTGATAATCTTGTTATACTTTTCTGCCAGACTTTTGTAGTCATTCTGCAAAGAGGTCAGAATCGGGTGCATGACTGGAGTAATTACATTCGTTACATATTGCAAAGGCAACATCATCAGGCGGTAGGATTTTTCGTAATATCCCAATTCGTTCATGCTGAAGAAACGTCCGATGATCAGCTTGTCCAAGTTCCGGGAAAAGTAATTGATGAAATTGAATAGGAACTGGAAACTGGAATACGAAAATATTTTCTTTAACGCATCCGTACGTATCTGCCAACTGAATTGCAAGGGATATTGCCTGTAATTCAAGATAAAGACTCCGATTGACGTCAGAATAGGAGAAATCAGCAGGGCATACAAGCCCAATCCATGATAAGCCGCAAATACGGAAATGATGCCACAAATGACTTGCAACAACAAGGTTCTTTCAGCAATAAACTTAAACCGTTTATTTTTGTTTATCAAGGCATTGGGGACGATGTTCCATGCCGCAAAAAGCAGGTTGACAGACAATAACTGGCAAATAAGGGCGAGAGAATCTTCTTTGTAAAATGCACTAATGGGATAAGCTGCCAAAAAGAAAAGAACCGCAAGCAAGATTCCTCCCCAAATAGTGAAAGAGAAAATCGAATTCAGATCCTCCTGCGTCAGGTCTTGTTTCTGGATGATGGCAGGACCTATCCCCATGTCGGTAAATAAGGTAAAGAATGCTATCAGTACAGTTGCTACTGCCACAACCCCAAAATCTTCCGGAGTCAACAGGCGTGCCAATATTGCCGTGACAATAATCTGTACAATCAAGCCGGAATACTTTTGAACGGCAGTCCAAAAGATACCGCTTATCATTTCCTGTTTGATTGACATTATTTCAGCAGCTGGTATAAATTATACTTTGTGAAGACAGCCTCTATTTGCTTGTCGTTCAACATGGCACCTTGTGTGTTTATCCTGCATAAAGCTATATCTTGTACCTCTTCATTGTCCAAATATTCTTCACCCTTTGAATTATGTGTATATACTTTTTTAGAAAGTGTTCCTTTTTTCATTGCCATAGCCTTGAACCATACATCATCGGCATATTTGCAAATATCTAAAAAAACAGCTTCATTAAAAACTTCTTCATCTAAGGAATGCGGAGGGTATAAGACTCCTCCTACACCTGTAGGAAAATTCATAATATTTGCATTCAAATTTATGTAATTCCATGTCCATTGAGTATAAGGAAATACCTTTCCTTCAGTATCTTGCCGCATGAGATGATGCCTGTTGCAATAAATATATGAAGGACTTTGCTGATACGCTGTAATTAATTTTTCCAATAAATCAAACTCATAAAGGACATCGTCATCTATTGTAATGATAGCATCATCAGGATATTTTTTCAAAGCTGGAATCAGTTTTTTATACGAACGGATATCCTTACAATATTCAATCTCTAATCCTCGTTTTTGCAATAATTGCAGAGCTTTAGGTAAAGGCTGCTTTTCAAAACTATAGTCTAACCACAAGATAATCCGATTAGCTTTCATGGTCTGTTCCATGATGGATTCAATGGTCAGATGCACGTCATAAATTCGTTTGCTGTAAGTCGTCAGCGATACAATGATATCATGGGCACAATATTTTTCATCGGTAATACCCGATTCTTGGCTGTGCAGGATATTCTGTTCCAAGATGTATTTCTTTTGATTGAACCGGATTTGATGAATCAGTCTGTTACTATCTGATATCATGCTAATTCGTTGTTTGATTTTACGAAGGAAACTTGGATATCTCATAATTTGCGCATTTGGTGTGTATTAATAAAAATATAATCGCTTACCCCCAATGTATTGAGTACTACCCGGCTTGTATAAAGCTCGACTATGATAATCAATATCATCCGGAAGTAAAGCAGCAGCGTATTCTTGGCTATGCGCTTGTTGTTTTCTGCTGTAGTTGCCACGAAAAAATGAATAATGCCAATCAGGAGTTAAAAGGGAGTCTGATGGAGTTATCACCCACTTGGTGGGCTGTGAGTTGGATGCCAATACCTTTTGCACTGTTTTCAGAAGCAGGACTATTGGCCTTTAACTCCTGAACGAAGTGATAACTCCTGTGAAACATAACTACGTTTAACTCCTGATTCGCAGAGTAATTGATAGTGAGAAACATTTGTGTACAGGCGACACAAGACCTGAAAACTCTGTATAATCGGTTGTTCCTTTTTTATAAACTAAGAAACTGTTTTGAATTTCTCCAAAAAGTTTTTCTTGTCTTGATGTTTCCGTTTTCGTGTGTGCTTTGGGCGATTTTTTGTCCTTTCCGCTTCTGTTCTTTGTCAGATAGCCCGCTATCTTCCTCATCACACAAGCGGAAATGCCTCAAAAACTCATCCCAAATCATCGCACGATAAATTCAAAACAGTTTCTAATTCGGCAGGCGCTTCCTTTGTTTGCGTATTTTGTGGATGTCATCATAGCGGAGACAATGTGCACATCGTCTTTACAGAAACGGTGTGGAATGTGTGCAAATTCGTACACATACGATATATCAATCAAGTTCTAAGCAGAACTGTTTTATATTAATCACATTTACGTTCGGGAAATTTATCGATTTCAACACATCATAGTGATGGTCATTCGTAACAATATAGCGGGCGTTTGCGGATATGGCACAATCGACAAACTTATTATCATCAGGGTCGGCTGTGATAAGGTTAAAATGAAAATAAGGTGTAATCAGTTCTACAAACGGGCTGTTCAGTATTGTTTTCACAACATAGTCTGCCGTTTCATAATCAGTCAAACGATGTAAGACTTCCGCATATTCCTCAATAATCTCATTGGATACACAAAACGTATTTTCCCCTTTTACAAAAGACATCCACACTTTATGGTAACGGCTTTTATAAGGGATGCTTTGTATGAGGCAATTCGTATCAAGAACTATACGGCTCATAACCTATTTCAGCTTATGCAAATCCATTTCGTTGATTTCGTCCAGCCGCTTTTGGTCGAGTATGCCTTTATCCCAAAGGTCATTCAATTTGGCATTCATGCGTTCGGAATAATAATGATATAATACCTCCTTCAATTCTTCCAAACTTTGAGGGGAATTGTCATACTCGAACATCCGGAGTAAATGAATCTGTATAGGATTGAAAGCTGTCGTTTCCATATTATCACGCTTTTATTGTTACTTCCACAAAGATAGCAAATCTTTTCAAAGGGGAGAAAATTTCTTGAGAATTTATCTCGTGTGTAAATATTCTCGTGTCTTCTGTAATTCTCAATAGAGTTCACTTCACTAAAAATCAGCAAGATGAACTATTTAGGATTCTAAAAAATAACGGTTTATAATCATTATTCAGCCAATGGCATGGGGAACAAGTTATCATAATTCCTGTTCCCGCCAATTAGCAGTTTCATTGTGGTTGCGATATAGTCACGGGTATCAAGATCTACATTCTTGCAGGTTTCAATCAGGGTGAGAAATGTCAGTGCTGTCTCAACACCTTCTCCACTACTAAAAAACAATGAGTTTTTCAGATGCATTATAAAAGACTGGATGACTCTTTTCACAAGCATATTGTCTATAGCGAACTGGCCGTCTTTCCTGTAATTCTGAAGTTTTCCCAACCATCCGCCATTTGACTGAGCGACTTCCTCATCATCTTGCCGTAATGTTTGTAAGCGTCCAATTCTGACGTACCCCTTGGCATTACAGGCGATACGCCTAAAATAGAAAGTGTAAAATTATGAGTTTGCTCTTCTTTTATAGAGATAAAGCGTGTGGAACATATATACTACTTAGATGTATGATATAGGAGTAAAAGTGTTACCTAAGCAAGAATTCTTCCGGCGTATATACCGGAATATCCGAAAAATGAAAGTCTTTCTTATTGCGTGTGATGATGCAGTCCACACACGCCTGTTTGGCTGAGAAATACTGCAAGGCATCTTCAAAATCCTTTTCCTTCAAACGGATTGCTTCGTGCACAGCTTGTTCTCCAATACCTGTTACATGTAAGAACGCGCACAAAGTTTCAAAAATTTCATAAAGCTGGTTGAGGCTCATTCTTTTCCGGGCGATATAAGCAATATTGGCAAACATCAAGTCGGAAACATACAGATGGTGGATTCCGTCATAACTCATTTGGAATAAAGCCAATGCATCAGCGACAAATGGTTTGCGGTTTTCCACATAGTCCACGACAATATTCGTGTCAAGAAACAGTTTCATCGTATTCCGTATTTTTCCAGTAAATAGTCTTCTTTCGCCTTTTCTCTCTCTGCATCGATAAGTGGAGGGATGCAGCCAATCAGACTTATCAAGCTCTCCGGCAGATTATATTTCTGCCGATAATAGTCTCGCGCAGCTTCAGCCTTCTTTTGCCATTCCGCGGCATCGGCATGAGATTCACTTTCATCTGCAGAAGATTGCTTTTCAACCGCTTTAATTCCTTTCTTATGCTTCATGCTTCCTATAAGCCGGTTGATGATATACCATTTCACTTCATCGGGTTGCCCCATAAGTTCATCTATCAAAGCAGGCGAAACAAGCTGACCATTAGTTGAAGCCTTTGCATAAGCGGCCAATGGCTCATTAGCCACCATGGGTTTGTCTTCATGTTTCTTGTATTTTTTCATAAGATGTTCCTCCCTGTTTTGTAGATTCTGGTAGGACAAAAATAAGCAATTCGGCACAAATCTCCAAGTTTTTAGAAGCTGTTTTGAATTTCTCCAAAAAGTTTTTCTTGGCTTGATGTATCCGTTTTCGTGTGTGCTTTGGGCGATTTATGAAGATACCTTCATTGGAAGCTTGTTTTTATTACTCATGCAGCCATACCGTCCGCAAATACCTGCGCCAGACCGCTAAGTGTGTGGTGTTGTTTATTTCTTTGCAGATATCGGTACATGTCTTAATCAGTTCATCTTTTCCTTTTTCCTGGTCGGTTGTGGTTATAGCCATTACATTCAGGGTGGTTTTGCCGATTGTAAAATCCGGAATAGGCTTTACGGGCGAACTGCTATCCGTTAATACCCTGTATAGGGTAGGGGCGTAATTGCGGAACGATTCGATGAGTTTTGCTTTTTTCCCGTCTTCTTTTTCGTCTTGTACCGTTCCGCCGACCAGCTTCTCATGGGCTTTTCCTGCCGTCAGGAAATATTCATGGAGAAATGTGTCCCAGTTGGCAAAGAAAATGAAGTTCAGCCCCTCTCCGGCTCTCCCCATAAGGGGAGAGGGGTGCGAATGCCCATTCTCGTTTACAGCTCTCTCCCCACAGGTGAGAGGGGCTTTTCCTATATGTGCATAATAGGTTGTTGTAACCGTTTCTTCTTGCTCCTTGCTGGGATAGTAGACCTCTTCCGTGATGCCAACCTTGCGGATAATTTCGGTAAAGCCTGTGTGCGGAAGCTCTGCTTCGTCTTTGCCTTCTTCCATTTCTATGCCCGATGTAGGGGTGAGGAAGGGGCGGAGGCTGGCTTTATTCCAGTTGGCTTTCACGTAACCGGGATTGTCGCGCTCGTAACGTATGAGGTTAAGGATAAGTTCCGCCTCCTTGCCGCTCATTTGTGTCAGGCGCTGGCTCAAGGCTGTATCTCCTTTCTTGTAAAGGTCTTGGCAGAGGGCGACCAATGAAGGCTTGACGCTCAGCCGGTCTGTTATCTCGTAAAGCATCGGAAGTGTTTGTCCGCTGTATCCGCAGGCTTGCAGGATGCCGGTGAGCAGGTCGACGGCACGTCCTTTTTCGGTGCCGGCGGACAAGCGGTCTCCTTCGGCGTTGTGCAGGCGCACCACGTGTAAGTCCCATGCATTGGGATAGGAAACGGTAAGGTAACTGCCCGGCTCCATGCCGCATACCCGGAACACTAACCTTTTATCGCGGCGGAAGCGGCAAATGTAGCCTTTTCGCCCTGCCAATGGTCCGTCGATGACACGCACAATTTCGTTAGGCTCATCGGATTTAGCATTGAAGGCATAGTCTGTGTAAGGACGTTCGAGTACGATTACCCGGTCGGCATAGTTTTCGTTATAGTCGCGGAAAGCACGCATCTGTTCTTCGGGGATAACCCGCAGGCGTGTCTTTTCTCCTTTCCCGTTCTTGCGTTCATATTGCAAGATACCGTTCAGGGAGTGTTCTTCCATGAAATCCGTCAAGGCTTTTTGGGTGGCAAGCACGAATACAGTCCCCACAAACAGAGGTGCCTGCCTCTCGCTTCCTTCGTGGCGGATGTTGACGGTGGTATGGGTAGGTGCATAGACTTCGAGGATGTTCACGGACTTTGCCTTGTACTGTTCCAGAAGTTCCGCCAGCTTCCTTTCCTGCCGGGGACGTGTACGCACGATATACCAGCGGTAATCCACGTGGTTGAGTTTGTCGGGCATATATATAATATAAGGAGTAAAAGCATTCCTTACGTTCCCTTCATGGCAACCGCATGGAGGTTCTGAAACGCCTTCTTTCAGGCATAACGGCAACATTCCGGACGTAACTCAGCAGCAATGGTCTACCGTTGTTATGTGACGAGAAGTATGAAACAGGATGTGTTTTATGCTGAATGCTTCCATGTCACAAGTGTTTAATATTCAATATGTTCTATTTTAGAATTGCCGTTTTGTAATCATTTTATAATATGAAGCGGCGATTTTGTTGCAAAAATAATAAAAAGATTTAAAACAGAGGAACTTGCATAAAAAATTTTTTCAATATTCACATCATTAGTCAGACAAAGACGGTTTTGTTTGACTAATCTTAGAAACTGTTTTGAATTTCTCCAAAAAGTTTTTCTTGGCTTGATGTGTTCGTTTTCGTGTGTGCTTTGGGCGATTTTTTGGTCCTTTCCGCTCCTGTTCTTCGTCAGATAGCCCGCTATCTTCCTCATCACAGAAGCGAAAATGCCTCAAAAACTCATCCCAAATCATCGCACGATAAATTCAAAACAGCTTCTAATATTCTGTCAGGTTTTTTTTCGTTTGTTTCCGGTCTGTTTTCCCGATTTTATTTGTCAGATAGTCCGCTATCCTCCTCATAAAATCAGAAAAACATCCTCGAAAACAATTCGCAAAATTAACCTGAGCAAAATTTAAACAGGCTCTTAAAAACAATTTCTTGTCACAGATTCTCAAGACATTCCTTTTTCGATAGCCACATTCTGTTTTGATACGTTTTCGGCAACGGGAATGCTGGGTTAACGTCCCTGTACTTGTCCGGAAAGTCGACCGCCCGCGTAAGCAAACACGTCTGCTTGTGTTTGCTCGCGCGGGCGGTTATGTTTTAATGGCCTATTCTTTCGTATCGTTTATCTGGCTACTTCTCCGCTTTCCTGCTTGGCGAGTAATCCTTCTACTTCCGCTACTTTTACCATATTATAGTCTCCGGCAATGGTGTTCTTCAATACCGATGCGGCGGTAGAGAAGTCTACGCGTTTCTGTTCGTCTTCGAAGGCATGTTGGGCATACAGCATGGCGCCGCAGAAGGCATCTCCTACGCCAACGCAATCGATTACTTCATCAATGTCAAATACGCGGGTATGTTTCATCGTTCCGTGTGAGTAAAGTACTCCGGCGAAGGTGTGGTGTGCCGAACTGATGACGTTTCTTAACGCGATGTAAATGTATTTGCAATCGGGTACTTGCCGGCTGATTTCTTTACAGAACGCCTCGTAGGCTGCGGTATCGTAAGCTTCTCCGTTGCGGGTAGCTTTAAATCCGGGTGCTTTCAGTCCCATCAGCAGGGCGTATTCTCCTTCGCTTCCGAACATGATGTCGCTTGAAGTCATAAGGGGGCGCAATACTTCCTGTGCGCTCTTGCCATAGTTCCAAAGGTTCTTGCGGTAATTGATGTCGTAAGAAACGGTCAGTCCCATTTCCTTGGCGATATCGATGGCTTCTTTACAAACATCGGCAAGTCCGGGAGTCAATGCGGCATCGATACCTGACCAATGGAAAATGCCGGCATCTTTGAAAGCGTCACGCCAATCTATCATTCCGGGTTTTAGTTCGGAAAAAGCTGAATTCTCGCGGTCGTAAATTACTTTAGAGTTACGCATGGCAGCGGCTTTTTCCATGTAATAGGTTCCTAACCTTTTTCCTCCGGTCAATACATGTTTTGTCCCGATATTGTGCGAACGCAATTCTACCAGACAGGTGTCGCCTAATGCATTGTCGGGAAGGCGGGTAATGAATTCCACTTCTCCGCCAAAGTTAGCAATCGAAATCGCTACATTGGCTTCACTTCCTCCATAGTTTACCAAAAAGTCCCGGCTTTGTTGTATGCGGAGATTGTCGGGAGTGGTGAGTCTCAGCATAATCTCACCGAATGTTACAATTTTTTTTTTCATATTTCAGTTTTTAAGTTCTTAGGCTTCGGGGATAAGCAACGGGTTGGCAAGGTCCTGAATAGCAGGAGTATCTAACGATTGACTGGCTGATACCCTGCAACTGAAAAGGACATCCTTGCAAGCCTTTTTTATTGCCGTAACAAAGATAATAAAAAAAGGCTTACGAGGATGTCCCTTTATCTGTCTGTTTAATGATTCTTTACTTATTGCGTTCGTTCAAGATGTTCATGGTGTCTGTAGCAATCATCATTTCTTCATCGGTTGGGATGACTACCACTTTCACTTTCGAGTCGGGGGTAGAGATAACGGCTTCTTCTCCATGAATCTTGTTATTCATTTCTTCATCGAGCTTTACGCCTAAGTATTCCAGATTCTTGCAAACAGCGGCACGTGCGCTCGACTGGTTTTCGCCTACACCGCCTGTGAACAGGATGATGTCTACGCCATTCATGGCAGCGGCGTATGCGCCGATGTATTTGGTAATGCGGTAGAAGTACATCTTTTCGGTCAGGATGGCGCGTTCTTCTCCGTTCTTTACGGCTGCTTCCAGTTCACGCATGTCGCTTGACTTTTCGAACATGCCCAATACGCCGCTCTTCTTGTTCAGCAAGTTCGACATCTCATCGGGTGTCAGTCCTTCTTTCTTCATGATGTACGTAATGGCTCCTCCGTCGATGTCGCCGCTGCGTGTACCCATCATCAAACCTTCCAGCGGAGTCAGTCCCATGCTTGTATCTACGCATTTGCCGTCTTTTACAGCTGCAATGGAGCCGCCGTTTCCTACGTGGCAGGTGATGACACGTGTGCCTTCTTGCGGAATGCCTAAGAAATCGCATACACGTTTTGAAACATAGCGGTGAGAGGTTCCGTGGAATCCATACCGGCGTATGCCGTATTTCTCAAAGTAGCGGTAAGGGATTGCATACAGATAAGCATAATCGGGCATGGTCTGATGGAATGCAGTATCGAATACGGCTACCTGAGGCACTTCGGGCAACAGTTTCTGTACGGCATAGATGCCTTTCAGGTTTGCCGGATTGTGAAGCGGGCCTAAGTCGCAGCATTCTTCTACGGCTGCAATCACAGCATCGTCAATCAGTACAGAACCGCTGAATTTTGTTCCTCCATGCAGCACGCGATGACCTACGGCTTTGATTTCGTGCAAGTCTTTCACAGCTCCGTATTCGGGGTTGGTCAATGTGTCGAAGATGAATTGTACGCCCGTCGTATGTTCCGGTACGTCTTTTTCGATGATTTTCTTTTCTCCGCCTGGCAATGTCATTTTCAGGAATGAGCCGGGCAAGCCGATTTTCTCGATGCCTCCTTGTGCGAGGATTTGTTTGGTGGTCATCTCAAACAATTTATATTTGATGGATGAACTTCCGCAATTGAGTACTAATACTTTCATATATAGGTTTTGTTTTTATTGATTTTAAAAGCGTAATGTTTTTCCACCACAGAGGACACAGAGTACCGCGGAGGAAAATAAAATTAAAAACGCTGTGTACCTCTGTGTCCTCTGTGGTGAATGGAATATGATTTGGCTTATTCCGCTTTAGCTGCAATAGCCTGGTTAGCGGTAATGGCAATCATCTTGTATACATCGTCGATGCAACATCCGCGCGACAAGTCGTTGACCGGACGGGCGATGCCTTGGAGGATAGGGCCTACGGCGGTAGCATGTCCCAGACGTTCTACCAATTTATAAGAGATGTTGCCTACTTCCAGGCATGGAACAACCAATACGTTGGCGTGGCCTGCGATTTCCGAACCCGGTGCTTTGCTTTGTCCAATTCTCGGAACCAAGGCGGCATCGGCTTGCATTTCTCCGTCAATCTTCAATGCCGGATCCATAGCTTTGGCTTTACCTAATGCTTCTACTACCTTGTCTACCACTTCATGTTTTGCAGAGCCTTTGGTAGAGAAACTCAACATGGCTACACGCGGTTCGATTCCTGCAACGGCTTTCGCTGTACGGGCAGTGCAGACAGCAATCTGAGCCAATTGGTCGGCATCCGGAACTGGAGTAACAGCTACGTCGCCCATTACGATGACACCGTTTTCTCCACATTCGGGAGCGTGTGTCAAGAGCAGCATGGCACCTGATACGCAAGTGATGCCCGGAGCAGTCTTGATAATCTGCAAAGCCGGACGCAATACGTTGCCTGTCGTGTTGCGTGCGCCTGCCAGTTGGCCGTCGGCATCACCCGACTTAATCATCAGGCATCCGTAGTACAAGGGGTCAACGACCAGTTTGCGGGCTTCTTCGATAGTCATGCCTTTTTTCTTGCGAAGTTCGCACAATAGTTGAGCGTATTCTTCTTTTTTCGGACTGGTTTCCGGGTTGATGATGGTTGCTTTGTGGATGTTTCCCAATCCCCATTCTTTGGCAAGTTCCATAATTTCGTCAGGGTTGCCCAACAGAATCAGGTCGGCTACACCATCTGTCAATATTTGATTGGCAGCTTTCAAAGTACGTTCTTCTGTTCCTTCCGGAAGCACGATGCGCTGTTTGTTTGCTTTAGCGCGTTCAACGATTTGACTAATTAAATCCATGGCTTTATTTTATTAAAATTGTGATTGTTCTTCATTGTGTGCGATAACAATTTGTATACCGCACTGCAAAAATACGTTTTTTTGCAATATCAAGTTTACAAAGAGACGTTTTTTTTCGGATAAAGTAAGGATTTTTTATATGTTTGACAGCAGGAATAAGAAAAAAAGTCTGTTTTGCGGCAAGATTACGTCAGAATGTGTACCTTTGCACCCGTTTTCAATACGTAAAAGTTTTTAGGATATGGTTCGTCAGTGTTCAATTTTGTTTGGATGCCTTGCGTTGGGTGAACTGGTGGTTTACCTGACAGGGATTCACCTTCCTTCAAGCATCATCGGAATGCTTTTGCTTACTTTGTTTTTGCAATTGGGATGGATTAAGTTAGAATGGGTACAAGGATTAACCAATTTTCTGGTTGCTAACTTAGGATTCTTTTTTGTGCCTTCGGGGGTTGCGTTAATGCTTTACTTCGATGTTATCAAGGCTCAGTTCTGGCCGATAGTCGTAGCTACGCTGGTCAGTACGGTTTTAGTGTTAGTGGTTACAGGTTGGGTTCATCAAATTGTCAGGAAACATGGATTTTTTCACAAATAAATTCTTTTTGCTTGCCATAACTTTCGGTTTTTATTTCTTGTCGAAAGTGATTCAGAAGAAAACGGGATGGCTTGTCCTGAATCCCATTTTGCTTGCCATTGCCTTGTTGATTTGTTTTTTGCGGTGTACGGACATTTCGTATGAAGCGTACTCCGAGGCAGGATCTTTGGTCGAGTTTTGGTTGAAGCCTGCCGTGGTGGCATTGGGAGTCCCTCTTTATCTGCAATTGAAAATGATACGGAAGCAGCTGTTGCCGATTCTTATTTCCCAGTTGGCAGGATGTATAGTAGGGCTGGTTGCGGTAACCATTATCGCGAAACTGATGGGTGCAACTCCCGAAGTGATAATGTCGCTTGCCCCGAAATCGGTTACGACTCCGATTGCGATGGAGGTCTCGGACTCTGTAGGAGGCATTCCTTCGTTGACGGCAGCTGTGGTGATTGTGGTTGGACTATTTGGCGCCATTTGCGGATTCAAGGTGTTGCAGGTAGGGCATGTAGGAAGCCCCATCGCACAAGGCTTGTCGATGGGGACGGCTTCGCATGCTGTCGGTACGTCGCGTGCGATGGAAGTAAGCGGGAAATACGGCGCATACGCCAGTTTGGGACTGACTTTGAATGGAATCCTGACTGCTTTGCTTGCTCCTACGATTTTGCATCTGTTGGGGCTTAACTAAGATCCTGTCGTTTAAATTTTCCAATAAAGTAATATTCTATCAGGTCCTTTTGCGTTTGTTTCCGGTCTGTTTTCCCGATTTTATTCGTCAGATAGCCCGCTATCCTTCTCCTAAAATCAGAAAAACATCCTCGAAAACAATTCGCAAAATTATAGTCAATCAGAAAAGGATTGCGAAAAATCCGTTAATCCTTTCTATTGAACACAGAGGCACGGAGAAATAAATATATAGAGAAGGTAAAGACCATAGAGCCAGGTTTTTACTCTGTGAACTCTGTTCTCTCAAAGAATAAAGCTCTGTGTCTTTGTGTCTCTGTGTTCCATTCCATTTTTCGCAAACCAATTTTGTTTTACTATAAACTCTAATCTTTCAACCGGAAATAAAACGCGTGTCCGGTGAACACCTGCTCTACCAGTCCGAAGCGGATAAAGTCGGCAAGGAGGTTGGTGATTAGCTTGCGGTTCATCCGGGTGAGGCGTTGGCATTGGTTGAGGGTGAGGCAAGGATGTTGTGCCAGCAGGTTCAGGACTTGTTGTTCGCGTTGGGTGTAGGCGATGATGACCTTTTCCTCGTGCCGGTTGTGCTGCCAGATGTTCAGGTGGATAGGGCTTGCCAGAATGTTTTCGTCCTTGATGCGGACGTATGCCCACCGCCGTTCTTCGGCATCAAGGGCGTAGACGGGTTTTCGCGGGCTTTCATCGATTACCACTTCCAGCACATCTTTTCCTTCTACCTTATATATATAGGTATGCAGGTCGACGGGCGGCTGGCAATAACGTTGGGCTGCCGCTTCTATCATGTAGATTTCTTCTTCGGAGCGCACGCCGGCTATCTTTCCGTTGTCTTTTACTCCTACCAGCAGGCGTCCTCCTTCGGTATTGGCAAAGGCGGAGATGCTTTTGGCTATCTTGCGTGCGTCGGAGATTTCGAACTTGAAGTCCTGATGCACGTGTTCGCCTTCGCTGATAAGCCGCTGTATGTAGTCTGCCGGATGTTGTGTCATTATATTATGGATAAAATTCACCACAGAGGACACAGAGTATCACAGAGGAAATAAATAAAATGACTCTGTGGACCTCTGTGTCCTCTGTGGTGAGTAAGAATCAGTCTTGGTGTTTGTGGGTCATGATGTCGAGCACCATCTTGTCGGTCTCGTTCATGCCTTTCGAACCGATGAGGGTCAGGTTGCGGATGCTCCGGTTCACGTTCTCTTCGATGATGCCCTCTACGGCAGTGACGCACTTCTGGTCCATAGCCATAATGGCAGACATCACGGCAGTAGATACGCCGCTGGTTACTTTCAGGGCACAGCTGGGCTTTGCCCCGTCGCATATCATTCCGGTGAGGGTGGCAATCATATTCTGCACGGCGTACATCACCTGTGCGTAGCTGCCTCCCATCAGGTAGGTGATGCCGCAGCTGCTTCCGGTAGCTGCCACTACACATCCGCAGAGCGCCGAAAGCTTGCCCAGGCTCTGTTTGATGTAGATCGCGGTGAGGTGGCTTAGCGTCAGCGCGCGGATGAGCTGTTCTTCGGTGGCATGGGTGTCTTCGGCAAAGATGACTACGGGAAGGGTGGCAGATATGCCTTGGTTTCCGCTTCCTGAATTACTCATTACAGGTATCATTGCACCTGCCATACGGGCGTCGCATGCGGCGGAGGTGTACGAGAGGATGTGGGTGAAGGTATTGTTCCCCATAATCTTTTCTTCATTCTTGTTGTCGCGCAGCATACGGCCTAATCCGTGACCGTAACAGCCCTTGAAGGCTTGTTCGGCTGCAGCCTTGTTCAGCCGTTTTGCTTCGAGGATGAAGCGGATTTCATCGATGGGGGCAGTAGTGGCGAAATCAAACACCTTGCGTAAAGTGAGGTCGACCGTTTCTTCGTCTTCGGCCGAGGTGGTGCCGGTACGTTTGTCCAGCTGCACTTCTCCATTACGGCATAAGTAGACAAAGTTGGTATGTCCGCCGCTGATGATGGCGGTCGCTACATTGTTCCCGTTTGTACAGGTTACTTCAATGTATAGTTTTTCCTCGATGTCGTCTTTTAGGGCGATGTTGATGCACTGGGGACGTGCTATCATTTCCTTTCCTTTTTCTACAACTTCGGGTGTGCAGTCTTTTAAGACTTCCAGTCCGTATTCCGACTTGCCGATGAGTGCGCCCAATGCAATGGCGATGGGCAGACCTATCATTCCCGTACCCGGTATGCCTACCCCCATCGCGTTTTTCAGGATGTTTGCACTCAGATAGACGTTGATATGTTCGGGTGTACAGCCCAAAACCTCAGTAGCTTTTGCCGTGCAGAGTGCCACGGCAATAGGCTCGGTACAGCCGATGGCGGGAACCACTTCTCTTTTCATCAGAGCGATGATTTGCTCTCTTTCGGGTTTGCTGATAATGCTCTCCATTTGTTTGTCTTGTTTTTGATTCGTGTTGCAAAAGTACATTTTTTTGCAGAGAATGTGCAGGCTGGAGGGGAAAATCTTTTCGATACAGCTATGCCGGTACGGAACACAGATGGTACAGATGGCACAGAGAAGCACAGGAAAATAAATTTATATGAATGTCGCAATCAGCCAAATAAAATAACCTGTATGTCCGTCTGTGCCTTTGCAATATCTGTGTTCTTTTGAAATGTACAAATTTGTATATCAATGGTTTTCAATTTGATTGGCAAGCTTCCAACCGGAACTGTTTTCTTGGATATTCCACAAATGTGCGTAAAGCCCTTCCTTCCGGATAAGTTCATCGTGCGTACCTTCTTCCTGTATCTGCCCGTTGTCCAGAACAATGATCCGGTCGGCGTTCTGAATGGTTTTAAGTCGGTGGGCAATGGCTATCACGGTACGTCCTTTGATGAGCGTGTCGATGGCTTTCTGCACTTCCACTTCGTTTTCGGGGTCGAGCGAAGCGGTCGCTTCATCCAGCAGAATGATTGGCGCGTCTTTCAGAATGGCACGGGCTATGGATATGCGCTGCTTCTCACCGCCCGACAGGGTGCAGCCTCCTTCGCCTACCATCGTGTCATAGCCTTGAGGCAAGCGCATGATGAAGTCGTGGCAACAGGCTTTCTTGGCTGCGGCGATGATTTCCTCCTCCGTCGCGTCGGTTTTGCCGAAACGGATGTTGTTGCGTATCGTGTCCTGAAACAGGTAAACATCCTGAAATACCATGGATATGTGGCTCATCAGGCTTTCGGGATCTGTTTCATCCATCGGAACATCGTTGAAGAAGATACGTCCTTTCTGTGGGTCGTAGAAGCGGGCGCAAAGTTTCATCAGCGTACTTTTCCCGCTTCCCGAAGGACCGACAAGAGCCGTCAATGAGTTCTTTGGCAATGTCACATTTATATCGTGCAACACTTCTTTGTCCTGATAAGCGAACGATACGTGCTCGAACCGGATGTCGCCAGCCACCGGAGATTGCCGTTCCCCTTTCATTTCCGGCTCGTTCATCAGTGAAAGGATGCGTCCTCCGGCAATGGAGAAATAACGGAACTCGGTGAAATTGGTCAGGGCGGAAGTCAGCGGATCGAACACACGGGAACCGACCACGAGGAACAGTACGAATACGAGTATGGAAAGCTTGCCCCCTAGCAGAAGATAAGTTCCGCACAGAACCATCATCGTCAGTCCGGCACGAACCACTGTGATACTTAGCAAAACGAACGGACCTAACAAAGCTTCCTGGCGGATGCAGGCACGGCGAAGCTGGGCAAAGGCATCACGCAACCGGACGAAACGGTCGCCCAGCAGGTTGTAGGCTTTCATCACCCGGATGCCTTGCAGGTATTCTTCCAACCGGTTTCCGGCATCTATTTTGGCTTGAATCTGCTTGCCGCTCAGTTTCCTTTGTACGCCAGTGCTTGCCCATAGGACAAGCATGGCAAGCGGAAGCGCGGCAAACATGCTGACCGCCATCCTCCAGTCTATCCAGACCAGCGAGGCAAAAGCCAGTACGGGCATGACCACGGCCCCCATCAGCTGGGGCAGGTGGTGCGAGATGCCGGTTTCCGCCATCATGAAGTCCGTAATAAGCATGGAAGACAAATCGCCGGGGTCACGTCTGGACAGGAAGCCCAGCGAAAGTTTCCGCAGATGTTCCGCCAACGACAGGCGTCCCGATGCGCTCATTTCGTAGGCTCCCCGGAAATTGGCGCGATAGGATGCCCGTTCCGCCAAAGCCATGACCAGCATATAAACAACCATAATAGCGAATATATACCACAGGCGGGTGGTGTCAAGCGGCTGTCCGCTCCCGTCAAAAGCACTGAAGATGATGCGTACCGCTTCAATAGAGAGGCAGAACGGCACGATATTGACCAAGTTGGCAAGCATGGTGTATCCGACTGGCTTGTAAAGCCGTTCGGTATGTCCGATGGTAATGTTTTTGATTGCGTTCATATCTTGTTCTCCTTTTCAATTTTTGTTCAACGTCCAGTGGTAAGCACTTGTATAGGCATCCCACATCTTTTTATATACACCTTCTGTTACGGACAAGACTTCGTGTTTTCCGCACTGTGCGATCCGTCCCTCTTTCATGACGACAATCTGATGTGCCGAGATGATGGAAGAGAGGCGGTGGGCAATCACGATGACCGTCTTGTCCTTTATCAGCGACTGCAAAGCCATTTGCATTTTATGCTCGTTTTCCGGGTCGGCGAAAGCCGTGGCTTCGTCCAGCACCAGTATCGGGGCATTCTTCAAGATAGCGCGCGCCACACATATCCGTTGGGCTTCGCCTCCGGAGAGATACACACCTTTATCGCCTATCCGTGTTTCGTAGCCTTGTGGTAGACGCTCTATGAAGTCATGGCATTGGGCAGCCTTGGCTGCGGCTACCACCTCGTCTTTTGTCGCATCAGGCGAACCTACGGCGATATTCTCATACAGCGTATCGTAAAACAGGAAAGTATCTTGAAAGACGAACGACACCATATCCATCAGCTTTGCCGTGGCTATCTGGCGGATATCCACACCTCCTATAAGTATTTCTCCTTGCTCCACATCCCAAAAACGGGGAATCAGATTGGCTATCGTAGACTTGCCGCTTCCAGACGGGCCCACAAGTGCCGTTATCTCTCCTTGCGGTGCCGTGAAGCTGACATCGCGCAAGGCTTCCGTCCGCGTGCCCTGTTCCGTGTTTTCGTAGGAGAATGATACATGACGGAACTCCACATCGTAGGATGTAGGCACCTGCGGGTGCTCCGCTTCCGGTACAGGCTTTTTTCCCAAGATGCGGTCGATGCGTTTTACACCCTCATCGATGTCGCGCGTGTTGCCTCCCAAGAATGTCAGTTTATAGACGGGAGAAGCCATACCCGGACCCATGATGATGAAAAACAGCCATACCACCGCCAGCGATAAGGATTGCGGACTGGCCTGCATCAGCAGGATGCCCATGGGGAGAATGAACGTCACCATCGAATTGAGCAGAACCGTAAAGGCGATCATCCCGTTCTGGTAGGTGTCGCAACATTTCAAGGCAAAGGTCTTATATGCCTGGATTTCGGCATTGAACTGACGGAACGAACGGACACTTTGCCCGAATATCTTGACCACGGGCATCCCCCGCACATATTGCACGGCAGACGCGCTCATCTTTTCCTGCGCATCGTAGTAGATGCCCATAAACTCCCTTGCCCTCTTGCCCATGAAATTAGAGAATTGAAGAAACAGACTGACCACTACGACCGCCAAGCATACGGCCGTCAGCCACGCATCCAGCGAAAAGAAGATGGCAAGCATCACCGCTACCGTGGCTACCACGTTCACTAAGTCCGGAATGGTATGGGCGATGAACCCCTCTATCTTTTCGATGTTCTGGTCCATCGTTTTCTTGATGGCTCCGGTGGACGTGTTGTTCAGATACCCTAACGGAAGCCTGCCGATGTGTTCGGACAGGCGGACACGCAATCCATAGAGTATGCGGAAAGCCGCAATGTGGGAAGACATCAAGGCGGCATACAGCAATACCAGTCCGCCGACAAGTCCCCCAAACGCTATCCATCCCCAGCGTATCATGCTGGCTCCGTCCGAGGCGGCGGGATTTCCTCCATGCGTCAGCAATTCTTTCAAAACTTCATAAACCGCCCAATAGGGCACGAGCATACACACCGCGCTGCCAGCAGACAACACGCCTGCCATGACGAGCAGTCCTTTCTTCTGTCCCGCTATCTCGAACAGCCGGGACAGACCTTCTTTCTTTTTTGTTTGATTCATTGTATATTATTTTGATAGGATTTTATATCCGAGTAATGAACTGAATTTATAACATAGCCAAGGAATGCGCCCTAATACTTGTCCGAAGAAGAATCCCCAGCGTGAGCGGAAAAACTTCATGTAGTTGGCTTGTTCGATGAGTTGCAAAGCCGGTTCCCATTGTTCCACCAGATGTCCGTCGCTCAATCCCGAACGGATTTGCGCCTCATGATGGCGGAGTGAATCGGGCTTTACACCATGCCGGCTCATCATGGTGCCACATACGTCAAACCACAACTCTCCACCTCCGAAACGGCTTGCCACGTGATGCAGGAAACTTTTTACCTGCTTCTCGTAAAAATACATCAGCACACCTTCCACAATGAAAATAAATTCCGCATCGGGATGTTTCCGACGTAGCTCGTCCATCCAGTCGGTTTCCAGTAAGGAAGCTGAGATATAAACATTACCTGTCTGTTCGGGTATCAATTCCCGACGTAGTGCCATGACTTCCGGCAAGTCCAAGTCATAAAAAACAGCTTTGGGGTTGCCGATACGCTGGAAACGGGTATCCAATCCGCACCCTACATTTACGACTACCGGACGGGGATGCGTATCGATAAACCGTTTTACGGCACGGTCGAAATACCAGCCGCGCACCACGCAGCCCACTTCGCTCAGCTTTGCCCCATCGAATTGGGAATAATCGTATTCCAAGCTGTCTGCCAACCGTTCCGCTGCCTTGTCATCCAGAATAGGATTGACACAGCGGCTTTCTTTCGCTCTCATGTATAGCGGAATGAGCAACGTCTCCGCCACAATGCTCTTAAATTCGTGTTTCTGTTTCATTATATTGCAATTTAATAGTGAACGTTTCGATTGAGTGAGAGCAAAGCGAGTTTACTTGCTTTGCCGAATGTGAGAAAAGTGCGCAAAAGCGAACGATATTCAGAAATGTTCATAAAAAAAGGAGGAAACCTCCGTGAAGATTTCCTCCTTGCCAACCGTTCCAATACGGTTGAATGTTCGTATGTACGTTGTCTGTATCTCATATTTGGATGATTGCCCTCCAGCCTTGAATTTCAAAAAGAATATAGTCGTGCAAGATGGTTTCCATTTCCTGTTGGGGAACCGAATGCATCAGCAGTTCTTCGAACAGGGTGAACATCCATACCGTATGCAGGTGGATGATAAAATCGGACACTGCCGTATTGATTTCGGGATGCTTCTGCCGCATGGACGCGAACCATGCCTTGACCAGTTCCGTAGAACGGTCGGTGTAGTTCTCGCGGAAATGTTCCAATGAAGAGCCTTGTGCGCGGAACAACAGAATTTCCATCAGCCCGCGGTGCGTGTTAATAAGCGAAACATATTCATCGATGCAGGACTTCAGATACTTTTCCGACCGCATCATCATAATATCCTCGCCCCGTATGCCGTGATGCTCCTGCAACATGGCTTCCAAGGCATACAAGACCGGACGGACCACTTCACGGAACAGCTCGTCTTTGTTCACAAAATAGTTGTAGATGTTTCCGACCCCAACTCCTGCCAGTCCGGCTATTTCGCGCATGGAAGTTTTGGAATATCCATTCTGCGCGAATTGCTGCCTGGCAATAGCCAATATACGGTCGCGTATGTCTTCTTTCAGCACTTGCATGATGTTTTCTGTTTTTTTCTTTCTGCAAAAATACAAGGCTTGAAATAATCCGGCAATACCTATTTATAGGGATTTGTGGTAGGGGTATTCTTGGTCAGTTGTTATTCACCGGTTGCCCTAAAATTTTCCGGATGTGTTGCTCTAAGATGTGGTAAGCCGGTTCTGCCATAGAGCCGTGCCCGTGTCCGTCTATCTCGTAGAGGTAGGTTTCGGCATGTCCGGTCAGTTTCATCATCCGCCACATGTAGGCGTTCTCTTCGTATCGTCCGAAAAGCTCGATGTTGCGGTCTCCTGTAATCAATACCAAGGGAGGAGCGTCTTTCCGGACATGAAAGAGTGGGGCATACTCATCAATGGTCGGTTGCAGGTTTCCGATGCCTTTCATATCCCGATAGGCGAAATGGCTGATCATCTGTCCGCTGAACGGGATGAGTCCTGCTATCTCATTGGCATCGGTCTGATAATTGGCGAGCCATTTCTTATCCAAGCCTATCATGGCGGTCAGATAACCTCCTGCCGAGTGTCCCGATACGAAAATCTTCCGTTTGTCTCCTCCGTATTTCCCGATTTCGCGGAATACCCATGCCACGGCTGCCGCTGCATCATCAAGGCATTCATTGATTTCCACTTTGGGAAGCAAACGGTAGTTGACGGCGACAAGCACCATGCCCTTTTCTTTCAGTTTCCACGGGAAAGACTTGTTGCCTTGTGTCAGTCCGCCTCCGTGAAACCATACGACAACAGGACATCCCGTCGTGTCTTCGGGATAATAGATGTCTAACTTGCAGCGTTCTTTCACGTAGGCTTCTTCCGATGCCTTGTAGGGAATGTCGTGCACTTCGGTATATTTCAGGGTCGTTCCCCAAGCAATGCTGCCTAACAGCATCGCCAAAAGGATTAAGCTCAGTCGTTTCATGGTTTTTGCTGAATTATTAGAAACGCAGATTTTCGCAGATTAACGCAGATTTATCAGATAATTAAAATGATAATCTGCGAAAATCTGTGTTAATCTGCGTTTCTGAACTGACTGTTTGTATAAACTTTAAAATCTAAATTGAAAATCTGTGTAATCTGTGGTGAAAAAGTCAGAAGCGTTCGATGACCTCCATGCACATGCGGCCGTTGTGGTAAGGGCATTTCCAGAATCCAGCCTTGTCATCGCGGCGGTTTACGGTGCCGTCGGGCAGGAGGCTCCAGTGCCATTCGCCGTGCTCGTGGTCTATCAGTTTCGTCTTGATGAACTCCCAGCAGCGGACGGCGGTGTCGAGAGCTTCCGTGTCGCCGAAGTGCTGGTAGAGGTTGATGTGCCCCACTACGTTTTCCGCCTGTACCCACCAGTGCAGTTCACGGTCTATCTTTTGTTTGTCGAGGAAGTTTTCGTATATCATGCTTCCATCGGGATTTAGTCCTTCATCGGCGGCTTGAGCTATCCGGATGATGATGGGCTCTATCCGTTTCAGCAATTCCGGGTCGCCCAGTACCAATGCCGCTTCGTGGATAAGCCATGAGGCTTCGATGTCGTGACCGTACGAATAGATGCGGTATTTGTTGGTCCAGTCTTCTTCGAAGAACAGGTTGAGGTGTCCGGTCTGTGGGTCGAGGATGCGGGTGATGAATACTTCAATCAGGTTCCGTAGTTGTCGTTCCAGCTGTTCGTCCTTCCATACGCGGTAGAGGTTGGTGTAAGGTTCCAGGATGTGCAGGTGCGTGTTCATCGTTTTCTTTTCGTTTTCGTCCTTGTCGCTCAGGCGCATGTCTTCGATGGGTTGCCAGTCGCGGGTCAATGCTTCCACATATCCGTTTTGTTCGGAATCGAAGCTGTGTTGTTCGATGACATCAAATAATTGTTGGGCATACGCCAAGGCTTCTTCATCACCTGTAGCACGGGCGTATTCACTCAGTCCGTAAATGGCAAACCCGATGGCATAGATTTGTTTTTTCGTATCGAGCGGATTGCCTTTATAGTCCAGTTCCCAGTAAATGCCGCCGTACTGCGGGTCGTAGAACCGGTCTATCAGATAGCGTTTGGCACGGGTAGCTGTTTCTAAGTATTCGGGTTTCTTCAGCAGGCGGTAGGCAGACGAGAACGTCCACAGGATGCGTGCGTTCAGAATGGCGCCTTTCGATGCTTCAGGTTTCAATTCGTCTTCGCCGGTGATTTGTCCGTAGAAGCCGCCTTCTTCGTTATCTTCCATTTTGTTCATCCAAAACGGAAGGATGTTGTTTTCAAGCTCGGAGCGCATTTCGTTCCGAAGCTGGTTGATAAGTTGATTCATATTTATTATTTACGATTTGACTATTTACTATTTACGATTTGGCGATAAATAGTACCTTGTAAATCGCCAAATCGTAAATAAAGTTAGGATTTCCGTTTCTCGTTCAGCTTGCCGATGATTTCCTTCATCTTCTGTTCGCCCAAGGGGTAGCCGATGACGAAGAGCATTGAGACGAATGCTGCAGCCCCGGGCAACCAGCTGAGAAACAGTTTGATGCCGTGGATGGTCTCGGCACTCTGTTCGGCATTGGCTTGGAATCCGAAGTAGGAGAGCAGCCAGCCCGTTACTGCCGTGCCGATTGCCCAGCCGAACTTCTGGCTCATCGACGAGGCACTGAAGATAAGTCCTGTGGCACGGTTTCCGCTACACAGTTCGGAATAATCGGCACAGTCGGCATACATTGACCATAAGAGCGGGAAGATGCTTCCGGCACAGATACTGATGAGGCATTGGAAGACGAATATCCATACGAGGTCGCTTTTGTCGAACCAATAGAAGATGATGCTGAGCACAGTGGCAAGGAGCATGGCGATGGCAAAGGTGTTTTTCTTGCCTATCTTGTTGCTGACCGGAGCCGCCAAGACTACGCCGAGGATATTGGCTGCCTGGCCTACAGAGAGGAACAGCCCGCTTAATACGAACGACATCCCGAAAAGCGTGATGACGTGGAAGTCTGATTCCACGATGTAATATTTGAAGTAGTACACCGCCGCTCCGTCGCGGATGGAATTGAACACCAGCGAGGCGATTCCGGCTCCGAACAGAATCCACCACGGGCGGTTATGGAAGAGGTCGTGTATGTCATCCTTCAATGAGCTTTTCGCTTCCTTGATAGGTTTTACCCGTTCTTTGGTCCACGAGAAGCAGCCGAAGAAAAGCAAGACGCACATTGCCGCAATGACCATTACAGCCATCAGCCAGCCATGTTGTTGGGCGGCAGTGTCCGTACTGTGTCCGCTGAAAGCATTCGCCATGGGCATGAACAGCAGCAGGGCGATGAAACTTCCGATGTAAGCGAACATCATGCGGAAAGTAGAAAGCGTGCCGCGTTCTTTCGGGTTGGGGCTCATGACGCCTAAGAGCGAAGCGTAGGGCACGTTGATGCCCGAATAGACCATCATCATCAGCGAATAGGTGATGTAGGCGTAGACTAATTTACCCGCTTCGCCAAAAGGAGGTGTATAGAAAGTCAGTATGCCGATAAGTCCGAACGGGACGGCAAGAAAGAGCAGGTAGGGACGGAACTTCCCCCAACGGCTCGACGTACGGTCGGCGATGATGCCGATGACAGGGTCGAACACCGAGTCCCACACACGGGTGACGAGGAACATCGTGCCCACCATAGCCGCCGGAAGTCCGAATACATCGGTATAGAAAATCATCAGGTAGGCTCCGAACAGCTTCCAGAACATTGAGGAAGCCATGTCGCCCAGCCCGTATCCGATTTTTTCTTTGAGTTTTATCATGGTTATTATTTATGTTTTAATTATCGGGTTCACCACAGAGGGAATTTATGATTGGTTTGTGAATAATGAAATGGAACACAGAGACACGAAGACACAGAGTTTTTCAAATTGAGAATTGACAATTCCTCCGTGTCTCTGTGCCTCTGTGTTCAATGTTTTATTCATTTCCCAAGGTTCTTGTCAATGAGCCGTTTCAGCGTTTCTACCGAAGCGGTAGTAGTCAGCCCGTCTTGAGGCGTGTTCATGCAGTAGTCTACCAACTTGTCGATAGTAGATACCGCAACGTGCATCCGCGTGTCAGAAGAAGCATAATAGATGTACACTGTGCCATCTTCGTCGGCAATCCAGCCGTTGGTGAACAATACATTTGATACATCGCCGATGCGTTCTTCACCTTCGGGAGCCATGAAGTAGCCGCCCGGCGAAGCGATAAGCTTGGTTGGATCTTCCAGTGAAGTCATATACATATATAATACGTAACGCAGTCCGGCGGCACATCCGCGTACGCCGTGAGCCAAATGCAGCCAGCCTTTCGGAGTCTTGATAGGGTGCGGTCCCTCGCCGTTCTTCACTTCCTTGATGGTGTGGTAGTAGCGGAGGTCGATGATTTTCTCTTCCTTCACTTCGGCATGCGTGATGTCGTCAATCAGTGCCCAGCCGATTCCTCCTCCGCTTCCGGCATCGATGAATCCGTCTTGCGGACGGGTGTAGAGGGCGTATTTGCCGTTGACAAATTCGGGATGAAGCACGACGTTACGCTGCTGGCTCTTCGATTTCAGGTCGGGCAGGCGTTCCCATGTCTTCAAGTCTTTGGTGCGGGCGATGCCTGCAGTGGCTGTAGCAGAAGAGAGGTCGCCTGCCGGAGCATTGTTGTCATGGCGTTCGGCACAAAATATGCCGTATATCCAACCGTCTTCGTGGGCGGTGAGGCGCATGTCGTAGATATTGGTGGCGGGGATGACGTCATCGGGCATCGTTACGGGGTAGTCCCAAAAGCGGAAGTTGTCTACCCCGTTGGGGCTTTCCGCTACGGCGAAGAACGACTTGCGGTCGGCACCTTCCACGCGGGCTACGAGCAGGTATTTGCCGTTCCATTTAATCGCTCCCGAGTTAAGCACGGCGTTCATGCCGATGCGTTCCATCAGGTAAGGATTGGTTTTCTCATCAAGGTCGTAACGCCAGAAGATAGGGGTATGCGCTGCGGTCAAGACGGGGTATTTATAGCGTGTGTATACGCCATTGCTTTCGGCTACAGGTTCGTTCTTACGTGTGATGAGTGCCTCGTGACGGGCAATGAGGTCTTTTACTTTTTCTTCAAATGAGGTCATATTCGTGGTTGTTTATGGTTATTATGGAAATGAACACAGAGGCACGGAGGCACAGCGTTATTTTGAGCATACAAAGTTTGCTTTAATTCTCTGTGTCTTTGTGTCTCTGTGTTCAATTTAAATTAGTTACTTTTCATATCTCCGGCAAAAAGAGTTTTCGGGTCGTTGTAGAACTTCACGAAGTCCTGTTCCGACACTTGTCCCGGATAAGGTGCATAAAAGTGGTTTTCCTTTTCGCGGGCATTGCGCCATACCAGTACGTAACTGATGGGATATTTCTGGATAATAGGCATCAGTGTTCCGGTCCACCATGTAGAATCGGGAATGGTCTCGTATCCGGTCTCGGTAACGGCAATGGCTTTATTGTGCGACTTGCCTATCTGGGTCATTATCCGCAGTGATTTGTCGAGTGCCTGTTCGTAGGCGGCTCTTTCGAACTGGTAGGCATCTACGCCGATGAGGTCGACGATGCTGTCTCCCGGATAGCGTTCCAGGTATTCGGTCGTGTCGTTCGGCTCAATGCCGGGCGAATATGCCCAAAGCAACTGGTCGGCACCTTTTTCTTTCATGCGGTTGTAAGTCATGCTCCACAATGCTTTATATTCTTCGGTAGAGCAGAGTTTCTGTCCCCACCAGAACCAGCTTCCGGTATGTTCGTGCCACGGACGGAAGAGGACGGGCACTTTGGTGCCGTCTGCTGTGCGGATGGAGTTCATGTAATCGGCGGCACGGTCCAGCCATGTGATGAATTTCTCATGGTTGGCTCCTCCGGGCAGAACGGAACGCACAACGGTAGAATCGGATACATCCCATGTGTCTTTTCCGGTCTGCGGATTATCGAGGTGCCAGCTGAAGGAGGACATACCGCCCCTTTCGTATTGTGCTACCACTTCACGTCGGATGCGGTCGAACGATACTTTATCGAGATTGACGCTATCGTTCAGTTCGATATGTCCCAAGTCGAACGACATCATGGCGGGATAGTCGCCACACACGCTTTTCACGTCGCTGCGGTTTTCATCTCCGTCCCAGCGGATGCCATACACGGGATCATCGTGATGTCCGAACATAAACACACCTTGCTCTGGGAGTGTCTTTAGTGTCTGGAGCATCGCGAGCGCTTCGGGAGTGCGCGTCGGTTTAGGTGTTTCTTTTTGTTGTGAGCTGCAAGCGGTGATGCAAGTTCCAATAAGAAATGTTGAAACGATTAATTTGGGTATTTTCATAATATTTAGTTTGATTGTTTACTGTTGCAAAGGTAGCAAACTTTAGTACCATTTAATAATATGATTTTAGCATATATGTGTACGTTTCTTCATTTTTCGAAAGCGGGGCAAGAAAAGTCTTTTGTATATAGATAAAAATCGTATTTTTGTGCGAGATTTGAATAGTCTTTTTTAGAGAAAGTTGTTTTATGGTATCACATATTTATTATTTACAGACTGTCCTTCCTTTATCCGATTTGAAATCGGCGGTGCATGCCTTGTTGGCAGAAACTCGAAAAAATAAGATTTCCGGATTGGTCTTTTTTGCTTCTTGCCCGAATGATGAGTATCCTTTTATCTTACAATGTATTAAAGATGTTGTGTATGAAGAAGTTGGCAGGAGCGTACTGGTTACATTAGTACCCGAATTATTGGTTTCTTCTGCGTCTCTTTGCGTAGAAGTCTATGAGGTGGAGGATGCCGCAAGGCGGATAAGCGGGGTTTATGATTCTATCCATTATCAATGTATAGAAGATGATACACAAGTGTTGGTAGAAATAGAAGGGATTCCTTCTTCTGATTTCACACAGGCTGTATCCATTCAGAGCAAAGAAATATTTGATAAACTCCAGCGCCTGCTTTATGAATTAGGTTTTGAAGTCAGCGATATTGTGCGCCAATGGAATTATATAGGAAGTATTACCGGATATCGGGAAACGATACAAAATTATCAGGCGTATAACGATGCCCGTTCTTTGTTCTATCAAGATGTGCAATGGTGTTATGGCTATCCTGCGGCAACAGGTATCGGAGCGCATTTCAATGGTATCATTGTGGGGTGTATTGCATTGAAGAACAAGGTCGGGAAAGAAGGGGGGATTTATGCGTTAAACAATCCGTTGCAAATAGCCGCGCATGCTTATTCTTCGGAAGTACTGGTTGATTCGAACCGGAATGCGTTGAAAACTACGCCTAAGTTTGAGCGGGCCAAGCTGGTGGAGTTTGCGGGTGATTGGTATTGTTTCATATCGGGAACCGCTTCGATACGGGGAGAGAAAAGCACGAATGCTTTGTCTCCGCAACAGCAGGCACGGCAAACGATAGAAAACATCCGTTACCTGATTTCAAAAGAGAATCTGAAACGGCATGCGTGCCCTGCGGTTTCGCTTGATTTGTGCAACTTGCGGGTTTATATCAAAGATAAGGCATTTTATGAGGAAATCCGTTCGATAGTAGAGGCGGAATTTCCGGATGTTCCTGCTGTTTATCTTGTCACGGATATTTGCCGGACCGAATTGTTGGTTGAAATGGAAGGCATTTGTATATGCAGGCAAAAAAATTAAGAAAATTTCCCTCAGTATATAAAAGGTGTAAGCGGAGTCCGTTTCTTCCCAAACTTACAGGATATGCCTCCGCGTTGTCTTGCTTGGCTTGTGTGGTCGGGTTGACTATATGGATGGGATTAGTAGG
>ULXT01000168.1_pt1 | contig 29000 bp, 33 predicted proteins | sample 1961571 | NCBI WGS metagenome assembly ULXT01 (sample SAMEA4835846, study PRJEB28245) | human gut metagenome | biome: gut microbiome; material: fecal sample | place: Denmark | collected 2008
CTCAACACATCATTATGCCCGACAATATCCGCCCGGAAGCGGTGCCTTGCCTGCGTGCGGAGAAAAAGTCTTCATTATCCGTATACGTACAGATGCCGCTCACTTCGATACGGGACGGCTCTATGCCGAAAGCCATGAGCTGCATCCGGTTGGCTTCCCATAAGTCGATGTGCCACTTCTCTTTACGGACGGCTATGCGCTCCATATCGAAGCCTGCCCGGCGGAACGCCTCGCAGACCTCATCGCCTACCTCGAACGCTTCTTGCGAAATGCCGGGACCGATGCAGGCGCAAACGTCTTTCCCTTCCGTCCCGTAGACCTGACGCATCTTTTCCAAAGTTTTGCTTACGATGCGCGACACCGTCCCGCGCCAACCGGCATGGATTGCGGCTATCGCCCGGCGGCGGACATCATAGCACAACACGGGGATGCAGTCGGCGGTAGAGATGCACAGGCAGGCTTTCGGCACATCGCTCACCAGCGCATCCACCCCTTCGAGCAGGCGCGCCCTTTCGCTTTCAGGCTTCCGCAAAAAAGCCTCGTCTATTACCCGCACTTCCGTTCCGTGTACCTGGTGCGGAATCAGCAATCCGGCACCCTCGGGCAACAACGAGCAAAGCAAGCCGCGGTTTTTCCTTACGGCGTCGCAAGCGTCGCCGCAATAGGCGTTGCAATTGAATGTGGCGTACGCCCCTTCGCTATACCCTCCATGACGGGTCGTAGAGAAACAAAAAATGTTGGAATACAATTCCGTCAAACCGTATTTCAACATTCTTTTATCGCTGGTCAGCCGTCCGTCATTTTTCCGGTTCATCGTCCCAATCTTCCTCCTCGTATTCATAATCGAAGTCGTCTTCGTCTTCTTCATACGCATATCCGAAGTCTTCGTCTTCACCCATTTCCTTCAATTCCTGAGACAACGCACTGATGTCTTTCGGGCGGTGCACAATCGAGGCGTGGCGCAAGCCCTCCAGCTGATTGCTGTCCTTATTCAATTCGGTCCACAGGATATCTTTCAATTCCTGAATGCCCATGCCCGTAACGGAAGAAATAAACACGTGGGGCACATTTTCGGGAAGCGTCGGCTTCAGCATCTCCATCAGCTCCTCGTCAAGCACATCACACTTCGTAACGGCAAGCACGCGCTGCTTGTCAAGCATTTCGGGATTGAACTTCGCCAGCTCATTCAACAGCACATCATATTCATGACGGATGTCATCGGCATCGCCCGGCACCATGAACAGCAGCAAAGAGTTGCGCTCGATATGGCGCAAGAAGCGCAAGCCAAGCCCTTTCCCTTCGCTCGCCCCTTCGATGATGCCCGGAATATCCGCCATCACAAACGATTTCCCGTCGCGATAAGACACGATGCCCAGGTTTGGCTCAAGCGTCGTAAAAGGATAATCGGCTATCTTCGGACGGGCTGCGGAAATCGTAGAAAGCAAGGTCGACTTGCCGGCATTGGGGAATCCCACCAGACCGACATCGGCAAGCAGCTTCAACTCCAATATCACCATCATCTCCTGCATCGGTTCGCCCGGCTGGGCAAAACGGGGAGCCTGACGGGTGGGCGTACGGAAATGCCAGTTTCCCAAGCCTCCACGGCCGCCTTTCAAGAGCACCACTTCCTGCCCGTGTTCGGTAATGTCGCACACGTATTCGCCGGTCTCGGCATTGTATGCCACCGTCCCGCAGGGCACTTCGATAATCTTATCGGCACCGTCTTTCCCGAAGCTCCTGCTTTTCGAGCCGTTTCCTCCATGCTCGGCAAATACATGGCGCTCGTATTTCAAATGGAGCAACGTCCAATAGTTGCGGTTTCCCCGCAAAATCACATGACCTCCTCTTCCGCCGTCTCCCCCGTCGGGACCGCCATTAGGCATGTACTTCTCCCGACGCAAGTGTGCAGACCCGCGCCCTCCCTTTCCGGAGCGGCAATATATCTTCACATAATCTACAAAATTCGATTCAGCCATACGATGTAAGTTATTGAGTTTGTAAGTTCTTAAGTTTGTGAGTTATTGAGTTTGACTTGTCACGCTGGATTTGCAATCCAGCGTAATCAAACCTTTGCGGATTTGCAATCCGCATTGTCAGTAAATGGTTTCGGATTACAAATCCGATTCTTTCATTACGCCGGATTGCAAATCCGGCGTGACAAGTGTTTTTAAGTTTCCGAGTCATGCCGCTAAAAACTTATCAACCCAAAAACTTAAAAACTTATTCGCCTTACAGGCTCTCTACCGCCTTGCAGATGTCTGCAAAAATCCCGTCCATCGTGCCCAAGCCGTTGATGTGCCGGTACTTGCCGTCGTTCTTGTACCAGTCAATCAGCGGAGCGGTCTGCGAATGATACACCACCAGGCGTTTCTTGATGGTTTCTTCGTTATCATCGGCACGTCCGGTTTCCTGCCCGCGCTTGATCAGGCGGACCATCAGTTCGTCTTCGGGCACTTCCAAATCCAACATGATTGAAACTTCCTGCCCGCGTTCGTCCAGCATCTTCTTCAAGGCTTCAGCTTGCGCAATGGTGCGGGGGAAACCGTCGAAGATAACGCCTTTGCTGTCCTTAAAACTATCGAACACACTTGCAAGTATATCAATCATCAAGGCATCGGGTATGAGCTGGCCGTTGCTTATGTATTCGTTAGCCGTCTTGCCTAACTCCGTCCCGTTCTTTATCTCGGCACGCAACACATCTCCCGTAGAAATGTGGTTCAAGCCATATTTTTCTACAATACGCGCGCTCTGAGTCCCTTTGCCCGAACCCGGAGCTCCAAAAATTACAATATTCAACATCTTGTTTACCTTATTATTAAATAATACAATAAAAAATGCGATTACTCTACTACGGAATAAATGTCCCGATAGTTGCGCCCGAAACCTTCATAGTCTAACCCGTATCCTACGATAAAATCGTTCGGGATACGCATCGCCACGTAAGGAATATCCAAATCCACCTTCAGCTTGTCGGGCTTCACCAGCAGCGTGGCTATCCGGATTTCCTTCGGATTCCGCGCGCGGAGCGTTTCCAGCAGGCGCTGCATCGTCAAGCCCGTGTCTACAATATCCTCCACGATTACCACCGTACGCCCGGCGATGTCCTCGCCCAGCCCTACCAGTTCTTTTATCTTTCCGGAGGAAGACATTCCCTCGTACGAAGCCAGCTTTACGAATGAGATTTCACAAGGTATCGTAAGCCGTTTCATCAAATCGGCAGTAAACATAAAAGATCCGTTCAACACACTGATAAAGAGCGGATTGGCATCTGCCAAATCCCGATTGATTTCACTTGCCACACGCTCTACCTCCTTCAGGATATCGGCTTCCGGAATAAACGTTTTAAACTGCTTGTCCTTGATCTGAATAACATCCATACTGATACTGCTTTATAAAATTGGGACAAAATTACGAATTTTCCCTCAAACTTCTGTACTTTTTTTGTACTTTTACCCGCAAAACAGCTATTAAGACATAAAGATGAAAATACTTACTTGTACACAACAGAAAGAGGCGGATGCATATACCATCGCCAACAACAACATACTTTCCATTAACCTGATGGAAAAAGCGGCATCGCTCGTCGCCGATGAAATCTGTAAACGCTGGGACCGCTCGCACCGCATCATCGTGTTTGCCGGAGCGGGAAATAACGGTGGAGACGCCGTAGCTGCCGCACGCATCCTGTTTACGAAAAATTATAACGTGGAGGTCTACTTGTTCAATATCAAAGGTACAATCTCGGAAGATTGCATGACCAATATCCAACGCCTTCAGGAATGCGGCTTCACGGCTTATCACGAGATTAGCAACAGCTTCGAGCCGCCCAAACTGGAAGCCGAAGACGTAGTAATAGACGGACTGTTCGGCTCGGGACTGAACAAGCCTCTGAGCGGCGGCTTCGCATCCGTAGTAAAATACATCAATGCCTCCAGCGCGCAAGTGGTCTCCATCGACCTTCCTTCAGGGCTAATGGGCGAAGACAACTCGAACAACGCCCGCGCCAACATCATCCGGGCAAACCTGACCCTAAGCATACAATTTCCCAAACTCGCCTTCCTCTTCCCCGAGAACGAAGACATCGTAGGCGAATGGAAGCTGCTTCACATTGGCATCAGCCCCGAATTCATCGCGCAGGCAGATACACCTTATTATATTACCGAAGCGCAAGACGTGAGCCAGCTCATCAGACCGAGAAAGCGTTTCGCGTTCAAGAACAACTTCGGACACGCCCTGCTTATAGCCGGTTCAAACGGAATGGCAGGGGCTTCTATCCTGGCGGCACGCGCCTGCCTGCGCTCGGGAGTGGGGCTGCTCACCGTACACACTCCCGTATGCAACCACGACATCCTGCAAACGGCTGTACCCGAAGCCATGGTGCAGAACGACGTGCATGAACATTACTTCGCCGAACCGGTCGACCTCGACAACTACCAAGCCATCGCCATCGGACCGGGCATCGGCCAGGAAGAAGAAACGGCACTTGCCACCTTCGACCAGCTTGCAGACTGCTATATCCCCGCCATACTGGATGCGGATGCCATCAACATCATAAGCTCGCACCGCAATTACCTGAACCGCCTGCCCCGCCAAAGCATCCTCACTCCGCATATAGGCGAACTGGAACGCATCATCGGAAAGTGTAACAACAGCTTCGAACGGCTGACCAAAGCCAAAGAGCTTGCCGCTTACCTGCAATGCTACATCGTATTGAAAGGCGCCTACACGGCGGTAATCACCCCCGAAGGGAAATTCTATTTCAATCCTACGGGAAACCCGGGCATGGCTACGGGAGGAAGCGGAGACGTATTGACCGGAATCATCCTTGCCCTATTGGCACAAGGATACCCGCAAGAAAACGCCGCACGCCTGGGGACATATATCCACGGACTTGCCGGCGACATCGCCTGCCGGCGCATGGGAGAAATCTCTCTGACCGCCGGCGACATCATTGACGCATTACCCGAAGCATGGAAAATTCTTTCAGAAATCAAATAATGAGACGTAATATGAAAAAAAACGTTTTTGCGCTAAGCCTCCTTGCATGCACGGCGCCCATCGCCGCACAAGACATCAGCCCGTACCTTCCGGGCGAAGACGAAGGCATCGTCTATTTCCTGCCGAAAACAATGCTGGAAGTAAACGTGACAGCCACACGCGTCACGTATCATCCCGGAGAATTATGCCAATACGCAAACCAGTATTTACGGATGAACAACGTAAGCCCCGAACCGGAAACGTATTGGGAAATCAAGCAAATAGAAGTACGTTCCGCAGGAGTGCCCGACTCTACAAAAGCCTACCTCGTCAAATTGAAGGACAAAAGCAGCATGAGCAACGTGGAACTGACCGAAGAAGGGCTGATTGAAGCGATTAACACTTCCGCACCCGAAAAAATGCCGATGGAATACGTGCTCGAAAAGCCGCAAAAGCACGAGAACCCACGCAGATACATGACCGAGGACATCTTGCTGGCAGGGTCTTCCGCCAAGATGGCAGACCTTACCGCCAAGGAAATCTATAACATCCGGGAAAGCAAAAACCTGATTTTACGCGGACAGGCAGATGCCATGCCTAAAGACGGGGCTTCCCTTCAATTGGTTATCGACAACCTGGACACACAGGAAAAAGCACTGACCCAGCTCTTTACCGGAACGACCGACCGTGAAGACAAAGTGTTCACCGCCCATATCGTCCCCCAAGACGGACTTACCGATAAAGTCGCACTGCGCTTTTCCCGTTCCTTAGGCGTCCTTCCAGCCGAAGATTTAGCGGGAGAGCCTATCTACATCAACCTGAAAAGCACCGTGCCGCTCCCCACTGTTATTGAAGACAATAAGAAAAAGAAAAAACTGGAAGGGGCTATCTACAATATTCCAGGCAAAGGGAAAGTAACGGTCAGCTATCAGGGAAAGACATGCTTTGAAGCTGAATTGCCTATCACACAATTCGGAACAACCGAAGTACTGGTCAACGATTTATTTAAAAAAGTCAATACCCGCGTCATTTTCAATCCCGAAACCGGAAGCATCCTGAAAATAGACAAAGACTAAGAGCCTGTCGTTTAAATTTTCCAATATTTGTACTACCTATATAAAGAGGGTGTGCCGAAATGGCGTCTGACACACCCTCTCCTTTTTCTTTCCCTCTTTCTAAATTTTCCCAAATCTATACTTAAACACATCATTCGACAACGATATTAGCATCATCAGTGATGTATTTATACTTCTTTATAGAATGACCCCATACATTATTGTTAAGCTACAACGTACACCTGTTCCCAAAAATATAGGCTGGCAAGTATAGGATGTGCAGATCCTAAGATGAGGTCAAATGCATTCGCTTCGTAATTTACTATGAAATAGGTCCGTTAGGAGCAGCCGGCGCTTTTCAGCTTGTCACACAGATGTAAAAAGTATTTTGAAAATGTATTTTTTTATTAATCGACATGTTATTACGATGAAACGCTTTTGAAATGCCGGCAACATACTTTTGCACTCGAAAATAAATCAAAAACACAAACAAATGAAACTTAATTATTTGAAACGAGTGTACACGTTGCTACTGGTCCTAATGACCATAGTAACGGTTTATGGACAAAGTTCTGGAACTGGGCTTGTGGTTACAGGTAAAGTGATGGCAGAGAACAATGAACCGATTATTGGTGCAACCATTATGGAAGGAGGTACTAAAAACGGAACTGTATCGGATATTGATGGCAGCTTTATGCTGAAGATGAACGATAGTTCTCATAACATAGACATTTCTTACATCGGCTACAGATCCCAATCACTGAAACCGCAAAGAAACCTTGTCGTTGTGTTGAAAGAAGACAATGTGCTGAATGAAGTGGTGGTAACAGCTTTGGGTATCAGCCGTGAGTCGAAATCATTGGGATATTCAGTAGAAAAAGTTGCCGGCAATGACATTATCGAATCACGCGAAAGCAACTTCCTTAACTCATTGAGCAACCGTGTGGCCGGTGTGCAGATTACCAGTTCATCAGGTGGCATCGGTGCTTCATCTACCATCCAGATTCGCGGACAAAACTTCATAGGCGGATACAACTATAACAACTCACCGCTATTTGTGGTAGACGGTGTACCTATCAGTAATAACAACGAACAGTCTACCCGTAGTTTTACTGCACGTCAGGACTATAATAATCCAGGGTTTAATACTCCAACTTCAAATGTTGAAACCGAAGTAGACTATGGTAACGCTGTGTCTGAAATCAACCAAGAAGATATTGAAAGCGTTTCTGTTTTGAAAGGCCCGAATGCAGCAGCCCTGTATGGAGCACGTGCGGCAAACGGCGTTGTGCTTATCACAACTAAGTCGGGTAAAGAAAAGAAAGGCTTCGGAGTATCGTTCAGTTCAACGACTACTTTTGAAAAAGCCTTGCGCTTACCCGACTTTCAGAATAAATTCGGACAAGGTTCCTATGGCGAATATGCTTATGTAGACGGTGCCGGTGGCGGTACATATGATGGCAATGTGGAAAACTGGGGACCCGCCATGAACGGTCAGCTCATTCCGCAATTCAATTCTCCTTTAGCCGCAGACGGAAGCCGTACCGCTACCCCATTCTTACCGCAAGGTAACCAGCTAAAAGATTTCTTACAGACAGGATATAATCTTACAAACTCTATTTCACTGTCGAACTCAAACGATAAGCTGAATTACCGCTTCACCTATACGAACAATCTGCAGAAAGGTATCGTACCCAACACGGATATGAAACGTAATACCATCGGGCTTACGGCCGGCTACCAAATTATACCGAAGGTAAGAGCTGATGTAACCATTAACTACGTACACAGCGAGAGTGACAACCGCGCCAGTACGGGTGCCAAGAATCCGGACAATATTATGCGCATCTTTCTGTACATGCCCCGTAACGTAAGCCTCAACTCACTGAAGCAACAGTGGAGAAACGGAGTGGCAAACACACTGCAGAACACGCCTTACGGAAATGAGATAAGCACTTCGCTGAACAATCCTTATTTTGTGGTTTATAATAACTTAAACGGCAACACACGTGACCGCGTATATGGGAATCTGAAGCTGAAATATGATATATTGAAAGGGCTGAGCCTGCAATTACGTTCGGGCTTGGACGTGTATAATGACAAGCGTACGATACGGCACGCCAATTCTTCGGAATCTTATTTCAACGGATGGTATCAGGAAGACGATATTTCTTTCCTTGAATTGAACAATGACTTCTTGCTGACTTATAACTTGCCGGAGGGGCTTGTAACAGACTTTGGCTTCAGCGCTTCGTTTGGTGGTAACATGATGCACCAAATAGCCAAGCGTCTGGGCGTGATTGCTCCACAACTCACCATACCGGGCGTATATAACATAACGAACAATGCCGTTTCGTTGATTGGCGGAAACTCACGTACGGAAAAGAAAGTAAACAGTTTATACGCAACGGCTCAATTCAGCTACCTGAACAGTATCTTCCTCGATTTGACAGGGCGTAATGACTGGTCGAGTGCACTGCCGAAACAAAACAATTCTTACTTCTACCCATCGGCCTCATTGAGCATTATCTTGACTGATTTACTGAACATACAAAGCAAATGGCTATCATTTATCAAGCTGCGTGCCAGCTCATCAATGGTGCGCCGTGACTTGGATCCTTACCAAACAACATCGAACTTCATTATATCTCAAGGATGGAATGGAAATTCACAGGCTACAGCCAATAACAATTATCCTAACTCAAACATTAAACCGGAAAAGGTGGTTTCTTACGAATTCGGTGGTGACTTCCGTTTTTTCCACAATCGTTTCGCTGTTGATTTCACTTACTATAAGAGTATCACAACTGACCTGATTGTGGCAGCCACACTGAACCCGTCTGCCGGTTATGACACGAAGTTGGTTAACATTGGCAAAATGACCAATCATGGTATCGAATTGGGATTGAACACAACTCCCATACATACAGCTGACTGGGAATGGAATATCAACTTCAACATATCGAAGAACGTAAACAAGGTGGTTTACCTTGATGAAGGAAGAGGTATTTCACGTATCCGTCAAATAGAACGCTGGGCTTCACTCGAACTTCGTACGGAAAACACCAAAGGTGACGGTTCTTACGGTTCATTGTATGGCGACTACCTTGTATATAAAGACGGACAGCTTCAGCTGAAAAACGGTTATCCGGTAGAAGAGAACGGCGACTGGGGTTATTTAGGCAACATAAATCCGGATTACAGCGGTGGTTTCGGAACCGACTTGCGTTACAAAAACTTTACCCTGAGCGCGCTGTTTGGATACCAACATGGAGGTGCGGTTTACTCACGTACCTACATTGAAGGTATGCGTGCCGGTACGCTGGCCGAATCGCTGGCCCTGCGCGATGAAAACGGAGCCGGAATGATTGTAGCCGACGGCATAGATGTAGATACCGGTCAGAAGAATACGATAGCCGTACCGGTACGCGACTATGTGCGCTCTTACTACGATAACGATATGATTGCTACTTTTGACGCTTCTTACCTGAAATTGCGTGAACTGAAATTGGCGTACTCATTGCCAAAGTCTCTGATTAGAAAGACTCCGTTCCAAAATATCACGATTTCTGCCTTCGGACGCAACTTGTTCTTGTGGACGAAAGTACCTAACATCGATCCGGAAGTCGCTTCTTACGACGGACAGCTAAAAGGTTTCGAAACCATGTCAATACCTTCAACCCGCAGTTTTGGATTTAACGTCAACGTATCATTGTAATCAACCCACTTAAAGACAACATTATGAAACTAAATAGTATTATATTCGCATCGTTGCTTGCAGGAATGACATCATGCAGCGATTTTGAAGAAATCAACATCAACCCCAACAATCCGAGTACGGTACCGGCTAACCTGCTGTTGCCTACCATCATCAGCACCACAGCCTCTTCTATTACGGGCAGCGGGGCAGGAGCTGCCGGACAGTTTGTGCAACACCTGAATTATACGGGTGGAAATAACGAAGGTTTTGGACGTTTCGTCATTACGGGGGCTTCATTCCGTGAAGAATGGAACGGACCGATGCGTAACGTAAAAGACATCAATCAGGTATTGAAAATAGCAGAATCATCCGAACAGCCTGAATATCAGGCAGTAGGATTGATATGTAAGGTACAAGTGCTGCAACTGATGACCGATGCTTATGGAGACATTCCTTATGATGAAGCAGGACGTGCAGACGAAGGGTATGAATTTCCGCACTTCGAACATCAGCAGGATGTGTACCAAAAAATGTTGGACGACTTGGATACAGCCAATGAATTGTTGAAAAACCTGTCATCAGGTACATCAATCGACAATGATATTTTGTACGACGGCGACCTGCAAAAATGGCGTAAATTGGCTAACACGTTACGGGTACGTATCTTGATGCGTATGTCGGCACAACTTGATGTAACAGAACGGATTGCTGCCGTATTTAATAATCCCGATGAATATCCGGTATTTGAGTCGATAGATGACGAGGCTACATTGGTTTACAACAACTCTACTGATTTTTATCGTTGGTACATACAAGAGCAGAACCTGCCGGCCGATGGATCAGGCGTAGATTTCGGTAGCGAGCTGCGCGTAAGCGAAGCAATAGTCGACTCGCTGCAAATGCACAACGACCCGCGTTTGACTATCTATACAGCACCGACGCGAAATTCATACAATGCCAATAAGCAAGATCCTACCCAACCATTGGTTTATCGCGGTCAGCCCGCGGGCTTGAGTGCGGTAGAACAAGCCGAGTTGAATAAAGACGACTATTCGGTATTAAGTCGTACCATTCGCAGTGAAAGCCGCGCATTTCTAGTCACTTACTCGGAACTGATGCTGCTAAAGGCCGAAGCCATTGTACGCGGAATAATAAACGGCGATGCGTCCGATACTTACACACAAGGCGTCAGAGCCTCTATCGAGAAATGGGGATTTGTAGACGCAAACGATACCGATGCTTTTTTAAGTCGTACAGACATGCAATTAGCAGACGACACGACAAGAGCTTTGTCGCAGATAGGTACCCAGATGTGGATAGACAGCTTCTTGAACGGATTTGAGGGATATGCCAACTGGCGCCGTACGGGTTATCCACAGCTATATGTAGGTCCAAGCGTATTGAGCGACATACCGGTGCGTTACATTTATTCGGATAACGAACAGAACAACCCCAACCTTATAAGCTGGACGAACGAACAATACGGACGCATGGTGAATGAAACCGACCTCGTTTGGTTTCAACCCCAGAAGTGGCCTTGCCATAGAAATTAAGGAAATGTATAGATATATTATAATTATATGAGAAAGAAGCTTATTTTAGTTTGTATGCTGATAGCTATCAGTATGCAGGTTCCTGCACAGGTACCGACTGCCTACACGGCAGAAAACAATGTGCATTCACATAATGATTACTGCCAGAATGTGCCTTTTTATACAGCTTATTCCGCACGTTGCGCTTCGATTGAAGCCGATATTTACTTAGTCAACAATGAGCTGTATGTGGCTCACGAACGGGACGAAATAACTCCCGTGCGGACACTCCGTGCACTTTACCTCGAGCCTATTCGGCAACAAATGAAAATAAATGGCGGTAAGGCCTATCCCAATGGAAAAAGCTTTCAGTTGCTGATCGACTTGAAAACCGGATACGAAGAAACATTGCCGGCGTTAGAAAAACAATTGAAAGAATATGCTTCTTGCTTCGACACAACGAAAAACCCGTCGGCAGTGCAGGTAGTTATTACGGGTAATGAGCCGAAACCGGAAGAATTCGTCAACTATGCTTCATTTATCAAGTTCGACGGACAGCCCAATAAGACCTATACGGCAGAACAAAGCAAGCGGATAGCCTTGCTGAGCACTCCGTTCTTTATGTATTCTCGCTGGAATGGATTGGGACGCATGGTGGAGGCTGATTACGACAGGGTGAAAGCAGCCATCGACAATGCCCATAGCAAAGGTATGAAAATACGTTTCTGGGGGTGTCCTGACACGAAGACAGCTTGGAACACTTTTATGAAAATGGGGGTAGATTACCTCAATACAGATCAGCCTGAAAGAATAGCCAACTTCTTGGAAGCTTATCCTACCAACTATTATACAACGAACGGGAACTTCCATGAAGTATACAGGCCTACTTATGAAACCGATGCTTCAGAGACTCTTCCGCAAAATGTGATTATATTGATTTCTGACGGAGGAGCAGGACAGGCTGAAATGTGGGCGACCGCCACTGCAAACGGTGGTAACCTGAATCTGATGCAGATGCGGAACATCGGACTGATAAGGAATGACCCTGCCAATGACTATACCACCGACTCAGCCGGCGCGGGTACGGCATTGGCTACGGGTGTACAAACTCGTAACCGCCGCATAGGGACAGATGCTAAAGGAAATCGCTTGGATAACATTACCGAGAAATTAGAGGCCAAAGGAGTGCGTACCGGCATCATGACAAACGACGGGGTATGTGGCGCTACGCCTTCCAGCTATTTTGCCCATGAAGAAGAACGCGATTCCAGCAGGCAAATAGCATACGACCTGTTGCAGGCACCGGTTCATTTAGTAATCGGGACTCCGGAAGCTGCTTTTGCAGAAAATGACAGTGCCCTGACACGAGACCTTCGGACACAAGGCGTGCAGGTTACGGCAAACAAATCCGATATCCGGAATTTGAAGACGAATGAACGCATGGTGCTTCTTTGCGGCGATGACTATGAGAAGGATAAGCGCGTATTGGAAGAAACGTTTGATGACGTGCTGGCTTACTTGGCAAAAGATAATTCGAAAGGATTTTTTCTGATGGCAGAAGGAGCAAAGGTAGACAAGGGTGGACATGCCTGCAACCTGTCCATCGTGGTAGATGAATATCTGTCATTTGATAAAGTGGTGGGAAAAGCATTACGCTTTGCCGATGCACAGAAGAATACATTAGTACTGGTACTTTCCGACCATGAAACAGGCGGACTGACTTTGCTTGACGGAGACTATCGTACAGGTACAATTATCGGACAATTTGCAACGAATGACCATACGGGAATCCCTGTTTTGCTTTATGCCTACGGACCTGGTGCGCAACACTTTAGAGGCTTCTTCCGCAACTTTGAATTGGAGCAGAAAATTATGAAACTGTACACAGAGCGTTTAGGCAAATAATACTTGTTTGACACGCTGAGAATACGACTGCTTGTGGAGTAGTACGAAAAACGTACGATGAACTTCACAGGTGGTCGTATATTATTGTTAAACGTGCTTTTTGTGAAAAAAGTACGTCCTGCATCTCGCAAAAGGCTGCTCCCAGAAAGTCTTGCTACCGTATTTGAAAAGCCAATGCACTTCTCAGCCTGTTTCAGTGCACTGAAACTACAGTTTCAGTATATCTAAACTCATGTTTCACCTTGCTAAAACTTTAGTTTCAGTGTACCTTTGTAGAAAAGTTGTGTAGCCTTGTAGAAAAGGTTGACTACTTTAAGTCTTATTCGCAGTACGGGTTGACTCGTATTATTACTATTCATGCACAGGGTTAACCCTGTTGATTCCTTTTCCTAAATTCGGTCGGACTACCCCCTTGTATTTACGGAACAGCCTGTTCAAATGGCTCTCATCGGTAAACCCAAGTTCTTCTACGATTTCATTGATTCGCATGTCGGTATGCAGAAGCCTGCTTTCTACCATCTTCATTTTATAATTCAAGATATATTGCTGCATGGTTTCATTGGTTTGCTTCTTAAAATATCTCCCTAAATAGTTGGGAGAAATGCCAAAATGCTGACTGATGGCTTTTGCCTTAATCTTATCGGGATGATAGATATTGGATTGGATATATTGCAGAATGTTCAATGACATTTCGGTCGAGTTTTCATCCAGCTTTTCCGGCAGGAACATGGCTACATTGCGGGCAACCACGATGATGATGGTGTTGATTAGCTGCGTAATGATTTCCGTACTATACAAATGTTTGTTCGTATATTCACGGATAATGGCTTCTATCATAGGTTTCACCAGCAATTTATCTGTTATGTTCCGCAAAATACAGCCTGGCTGATGATTGGCATGTTGAAGGATAAACTCCAAACGTTGAATATTGTCTGCGCCAAATACTGCCGAATGTATGTATATGTCATTGAATTTAATATAGACGAATTTCGTCCTTGTGTGTATGTCAAATGCATGTATGTCTCGTAATCATAAACAAGTGTCCGTCATGATAAGGGAACTTGTGGTTGTTTATCCACTGAATACCCGTACCTGTCAAAATATAAACCAACTCAAAAAAGTATGGTTGTGTTCTTTCAAGGTTGATTCGTCCATTTCACTGAATGAGATTTCAAAAGGTTGATGTAGGTTTTCTCTTTTCATACGAAAAATTGTTTGAAGCGCAAAAATACAGATAAAAAGAAAAATGATACAGGAAAATAGCGTAAAATATGTATATTTTTGCCCACAACTAGTAAAAGCGAAGATTATGGATAGTGAATTAAAGAAATGTTTGTCCGGTGAATGGTACGATTGCCACGCCCCTGTCTTTATTGAGTTTAAGAGAAAAACTCACAGGTTATTGTTGAAATATAACGCGCTTCCCTATGAAAGCAGGGAGGAAAGGCGGGCTGTCCTGAAAGAAATGCTTGGAAGCATTGGTAAGAAAGTTTCCGTCGGCAATCCTTTTGTGTGCGATTATGGCTGTAATATCCATATTGGTAACAATGTCAGCATCAACACAGGATGTACATTGGTGGATTGTAATAAAATCACCATTGGAAATAATGTTTTGATTGCTCCCAACGTACAAATCTATACAGCAACGCATCCCATAGAATTGAACGAACGTCTGACACCCGTAGAAACGCCTAATGGAATCGAATATGTCCGGCATACCTACGCTTTACCCGTCACCATCGAAGATGGGTGTTGGATTGGTGGAGGTGTCATCATCTTGCCGGGTGTCACCATCGGTCGGGGGAGTGTAATAGGTGCAGGAAGTGTTGTAACTAAATCTATTCCTGAAAACAGTTTGGCGGTAGGAAATCCTTGTAAAGTTATTCGCAAAATCAATCTTCCCCATGAGTAAAATTAAGTTAGTAGCTTTTGATTTGGACGGTACCATTGGTGATACGGAAATGATAACCGACTTGAAACAAAGCGGTATTATCGTGGCACTTATAACGGGGAAAGGGTCAAAGAGCTGCGACATCACTTTGCGGCAATTCGGCATGAACACTTTGTTTGATAAAGTTCTGACTGGCAATGAGGAGAGAAACATAAAAGCGGATTCGTTGAAATAGTTACTGCAAAGCTATCATTTATCTGCCCGTGAAGCGGTATATATCGGAGATACCATTGCCGATATTATGGCATGTAAGACAATAGGAGGCGATTGTCTTTTGCCGCATGGGGAGTATCTGAAATGGCTGCACAGGATTTGGCAAGGCATAATAAGAATGTTTTTTACGATATACCGTCCCTCTACAACCATCTATTGCTTCTATAAGTTCAGCTTTTTGAATAAACCTGTCTATGTTTGAAGTACATAAACTATATAAAAATGTCCCTTTTATTCTATCCGAAGCAAAACACTCCCTATACTTTTGCTCATTCATTAAAATACTTTTAAAATGCAATCATTCAAAATAATACAACCGTCACCAATATTGCGTCGCTACATTCGCCATTATTGGATATTGCAGAGTGATATAGCAAATGCTGCGACCGAACGCACTTTCCCATTAGGTTGCATACAGTTATTTTTTCATAAAAAGAAGCGATTATTCTCACAAATCCATCATAAAATGCAGCCCCGATATTTCGTTTGTGGACAAGAAAAAGGATATACAGATATTTGCGCAGATGGAGATATAGAGATGCTTGTTGTTGTGTTTCAACCTTATGCGGCAAAGCTGTTTTTCCGGCAACCATTATCCCTTTTTCAAGGAGAAAATATAGCGATAGAAGATGTGGAAGATAGAGAACTTACCGAACTTGTCCACAAAGTAGCTGATACAGGAAACAACATTCATTGTATAAATTTGATAGAACAATTCCTATTGCATCGTTTAGTTGTATGTTCAGACTATAATATAGGTAGACTTTCTGCTGTAATTCAAGACATTAATCTTAACCCATACCTTGATGTCTGTAAATTGGCGAATACTGCCTGCCTAAGCACAAAACAATTCACACGGATTTTTACGGAATATATTGGAACTTCACCTAAAGAATTTCTACGGATTATAAGAGTGCAACGGACTTTGTTCCTGCTGCAACAAAATCCTCCATATAATTTTGCACAAGTAGCTTATAGTTGCGGTTTCTCCGACCAATCTCACATGATAAGAGAATTTAAGCTGTTTACAGGATATACACCTTTAGCATATCTATCGGTTTACACTCCCATATCTGATTATTTTTCTAACCCGTAGAATGTCCGTATTCTTCTATCCACGTCCTTATGGTAATCGTAATTTTGCAATGTCTTAGCGTAGGACAAAGCAAAGTAATAACTAAAAGAAAAAAGAACATGAAGAATTTAATCGCATTCTTTGAAATCCCCGTTACCGACTTCTACCAATCGGTAAATTTTTATCAAACAATCTTCGGGGTGGAATTTATGGTAGCCGAATACAGCAATGAGAAAATGGCTTGTTTTGTACAGGACGGACAAACGGTTGGTGCCATATCCTATGCACCTGACTTCAAGCCCTCAGAGCATGGCGTTTTAATTCACTTTAACTGTGAAGACATTGACTGGGCTATCCAGCAAGTATTGAAACAGGGCGGAAGTATTGCTATTCCTAAGACAAAAATCCAAGCTGAAGGGAAAGGGTATTTTGCCGTATTCACCGACCCTGCGGGTAATCGCATAGGACTTTATACCGACTAATATGTACCGATGGAAAAATATAGCTGCAAATGCAATAACTTGCAGCTATATTTTTGCCCGTAATCAATAAGAAACGGCAAAAAGCCTTACCTTTGTAAAATGATTCTAGAGGATTTCAAATTTTACAAGCCATGTAAGTTATTGCAACCTTACGTCAGGTATTATTGGGTATTCAAAAGCAATCAACCGCAGAATACCCTTACTTTTCCTATTGGTTGTCCTCAAATCATTTTTCATAAACAGACACCGCTCTATATCCCTGAACTAAACACGACCCAAGACAGACTGGCTATCAGTGGTCAGGTTAATTTCCCGTCACACCTATATGCAAACGGAAACGTAGAAATGATAGTGGTGGTATTCCACCCTCACACGATGAGTATGTTCCTGAATTTACCCACATCGCTTTTCTACAACCAGGAGGTTTCCGGTTATAGCTTGGAAAATAAGAAATTGAATGAACTGGCTATACGAATATCCGGTTGTGAAGATAATTCTGTCTGTATAAACCATATCGAAAAATGGTTATTGTCACAAATTGCCAACAACTTGTCCGAAACTTCATATAACATCAAGAGAATGGATGCTGCTATACGGCAGATATACAGTTTTCCTCAAACAACCGTAACCGAATTGTCTTCCATTACCTGTCTAAGCAAAAAACAGTTTGAACGGTTGTTCCATTCATTGGCGGGCATGAATCCCAAAGAATATGCCCGTATCGCCCGATTCCAAAAGGCTTTGGCACAAATGCAGCATCAAACGGGCAAAGAAATTAGCCAGGCACAAATAGCATACACAAGCGGCTATTCCGACCAATCGCACTTCATACGCGAGTTTAAGAAGCTCAGCGGATATACACCTATGTCTTTATTAAAAGTTTCAGCCCCTTATTCTGATTTGTTCACCAATCCTGTATAAATCTCCCATTTGTTTTACTCGGAATCCAACAATCCATATGCCTGACCTCTGCAAAACGTCAGACAGCTTTTCCTCTTCAGCATCTTCATATATCAGAAAATATATCCAATATTGTATTAAAACAACTTACAACCTGTTTGCATCTTGATTTAAACCAAACGTCCAAAACCAACATATAAACAAAAAAGCGATTACCTATTTTTAGATAACCGCTTGAATTTCAATCCTTTAAAAGTGATCCGCTTGGGGCTCGAACCCAAGACCCCAACATTAAAAGTGTTGTGCTCTACCTGCTGAGCTAGCGAATCAAACCTGTTTGCCATCATTTCTGATTTGCGAGTGCAAAGGTATGTCTTTTTTCTGAATCTGCAAAGGAATCTTCAAAAAAAGTACAAATATCTTTGCCTGATGCCTTAATAATCCTCAATTAACAGCTGACAGATTGATTTTTCTTTGTTTTTTCCCTACATTTGGCAAAGTATTTGTAAGTTTTCCTGAAAACCATTTTAAAGAATTGAATTATATGATGTATTGGATTTTATTTATCGGCATCGCCATTCTCAGCTATCTGGTGCAAGCCAACCTGAAAAGTAAATTCGACAAGTATTCACGTATGGCACTTTCCAACGGAATGACCGGACGAGAGATTGCCGAAAAGATGTTGCGCGACAACGGCATTTATGATGTACGGGTAACCAGTACCCCGGGAATGCTTACTGACCATTATAACCCAGCCAATAAAACCGTCAACCTCAGCGAAGGAGTGTACAATACCTGCAGCATAGCCGCGGCAGCTGTAGCCGCACACGAATGCGGACATGCTGTACAACACGCACGAGCCTACGCTCCGCTTCAGATGCGTTCGGCATTAGTTCCCGTAGTGCAGTTCTCTTCTTCCATCGTGCAATGGGTGTTATTGGCAGGAATGTTCCTCATCAATACTTTCCCCCAACTGATGTTGATTGGCATTTGCCTTTTTGCGATGACCACCTTGTTCAGTTTCATTACCCTTCCTGTGGAAATTGATGCCAGCCGACGCGCTTTGGTATGGCTGAGAAGTGCAGGAGTGACCAACAATTACAACCAATCTCAGGCGTTCGATGCCTTGAAATCGGCAGCATATACGTATGTAGTAGCCGCACTAGGCTCGCTCGCCACCTTAATATATTATATCCTGATTTTCACTAACCGCCGCGAGTAAGGACATTTTATATTTAACGTAACGGTTTTTTCCGTATTTTTGCACCACTAAACTTTAAACCGATTTTATTATGGCAACAAAACCCTGCATACCCAAAGGAACCAGAGACTTTTCGCCGGAAGAGATGGCGAAACGCAATTATATATTCAGTACAATCCGTGAGGTATTCCGCCTCTACGGATTCCAACAGATAGAAACCCCCGCTATGGAGAACCTCTCCACCTTAATGGGGAAATATGGCGACGAGGGCGACAAGCTCTTATTTAAAATACAGAACTCGGGCGATTACTTCTCAGGACTGACCGATGAAGAACTGCTCTCACGCAATGCAGCCAAACTCGCCTGCAAATTTTGCGAGAAAGGCTTACGCTACGATCTCACCGTACCGTTTGCACGCTACGTAGTGATGCACCGTGATGATATCGCCTTTCCCTTCAAACGTTTCCAGATTCAACCCGTATGGCGTGCCGATCGTCCGCAAAAAGGACGTTACCGTGAATTTTACCAATGCGACGCCGATGTAGTGGGAAGCGATTCACTCTTGAACGAAGTGGAACTGGTGCAGATGCTCGACACTGTATTCTGCAAGTTCGGCATACGGGTAGCCATCAAAATCAACAACCGAAAAATCCTGAGCGGCATAGCTGAAATCATCGGTGAGGCAGATAAGATAACAGATATTACCGTCGCTATCGACAAACTAGACAAAATCGGATTGGAGAACGTCAATGCCGAACTGGCTTCGAAAGGCATCCCACAAGAATCCATCGCCAAGCTCCAGCCCATCATCCTGTTGAGCGGGACAAACCAAGAAAAGCTCGCCACCTTGAAACAGACGCTGGCTTTGAGTGAAACGGGTATGAAAGGAGTAGAAGAAAGCGAATTCATCCTGAATACGATTGCAGGACTGGGCATCCGTTCGGAAGTGGAACTTGACCTCACCTTGGCGCGTGGACTGAATTACTATACAGGAGCCATCTTCGAAGTGAAGGCACTTGACGTACAAATAGGAAGCATCAGCGGAGGAGGACGGTATGACAATCTGACAGGCATATTCGGTTTACCGGGCGTATCAGGCGTAGGCATCTCTTTCGGTGCCGACCGTATCTACGATGTATTGAACCAACTCGACCTCTATCCGAAGGACGCTTCGGCAAGCACACAGGTATTATTCGTTAACTTCGGCTCAGCAGAAACCGCTTACGTACTCCCCATCTTGGCAAAAGTACGCGAAGCAGGTATTCGTGCAGAAATCTTTCCCGATGCTTCGAAGATGAAAAAGCAGATGAGCTATGCTAACGCCAAAGCCATCCCCTTCGTGGCGATAGCGGGAGAGAACGAAATGCAGGAAGGCAAGCTCACGCTCAAGAATATGACAACGGGCGAACAGCATCTGGTCACTCCCGATGAACTAATCGCAACCGTAAAACTTTAATTTAAGACACAGAGACGCAAATGATTCCCTATACTACATTTGCGTCTCTGTGCTTTTATCCTGCACCACCTTATCACATAGCAGCCATTGCCTTTCGACTTTAACACTTAGGGCATGAGCGCATTTGGATAGTTGGCAGAGATTTACTATCTTTGCAAGACTTTATAAAAACAAAGTGTATGATACAATCAATGACCGGATACGGCAAAGCGACCGTTTCATTCGGAGATAAAAAAATAAACGTCGAAATCAAATCACTTAACAGCAAGGCACTTGACCTTTCGACACGCATAGCCCCTCTCTATCGGGAAAAAGAAATGGAAATACGGAATCGTATTTCGAAAGCGCTGGAACGTGGAAAAGTGGATTTCTCTCTTTGGATTGAAAAAGAAACAGGTGAAACCGCTACCCCTATCAATGCCACACTCATAGAAAATTATTACAAACAAATCTGCCACATTGCCGAAACCTATCATATTCCGGTGCCGGAAGACTGGTTTGCCACACTGCTCCGCATGCCCGACGTACTGACACGGGTAGAAGTACAAGAACTCTCGGATGCAGAATGGAGCGTAGCCAGTCAAGCCATCGACGAAGCGATACAGCACCTCGTAGACTTCCGCAAGCAAGAAGGAGCGGCACTGGAAAAAAAATTCCGTGAAAAGGCAAACAATATTGAACGCCTGTTACACTCACTGGAAACTTACGAAAAAGAGCGGGTGACAAAAATACGCGAACGCATCACCGATGCGCTGGAAAAGACCATTCAAAAGGATTACGACAAAAACCGGCTGGAACAAGAATTAATCTACTATATCGAGAAGCTGGATATCAACGAAGAAAAACAGCGCCTTGCCAACCACCTGAATTATTTCCGCGAAACGCTTGACAACGGAATCGGTCAGGGCAAAAAGCTGGGTTTCATAGCACAAGAAATGGGACGCGAAATCAACACCACCGGAAGCAAGTCGAATCATGCATTGATGCAGAACATCGTGGTACAAATGAAAGACGAGCTGGAACAAATCAAAGAACAAGTACTGAACGTAATGTAAATTTCATACCACCACAGATTACACAGATTTCATAATTAATTGATAATAGCTGTGTAATCTGTGGTGAAAAACAATATTTCTATGAACGGAAAACTGATCATATTCTCCGCACCTTCGGGATCGGGCAAGTCGACTATTATCAACTACCTGCTAAAGCAAGGGCTGAACTTACGGTTCTCCATCTCTGCCACCAGCCGTCCGCCCCGTGGTACGGAACAGAATGGAGTGGAATATTTTTTTCTCTCGCCTGAAGAATTCAAGGAAGGCATAGCGAACAATGAATTCGTAGAATACGAAGAGGTCTATCCCGGCCGTTTTTACGGGACTTTGAAATCGCAAGTAGAAAAGCAACTTGCTGAAGGACAAAACATCATTTTCGATGTAGATGTAGTAGGCGGATGCAACATCAAGCGCTTTTATGGCGACCGCGCTCTATCGGTCTTCATCCAACCGCCTTCTATCGAAGAACTGCGCAAGCGTCTGGAAGGACGAGGAACCGACTCACCGGAAACAATTAATAGCCGGATAGCCAAAGCGGAATTCGAACTTAGCTATGCCCCGAAATTCGACATTGTCGTAGTAAATGACCAATTGGAGAAAGCCGAAGCACAAACTCTGGAAGCCATCCGTAATTTTTTAAACAGCTGATTCACCTGTTTCGTTTAACCCAAAACTTACACACAATGCCTAAAGACCCGAAAAAACTCCTGCTCATCCTGATGATTGTAGCGGTTTTCATTGCGCTGACCGCTTTAGCCGTAGGTATATTTGCCCTCAGCCTGAAACAATACATCATTGCCGCGGCAATGTTCATAGTAGCCGCATGGCAAGTAGTAAATTTCTTCAAATGGAAAAAACTCATTTAAAAGCAGGAATATTCGGAGGAACGTTCAACCCAGTACACATCGGACACCTCGCCCTCGCCAATTATTTGTGCGAGTACGAAGACTTGGACGAAGTGTGGTTTCTTGTGACTCCGCAAAATCCGTTTAAAAAGGATATCCGCCTGTTGGATGACCGTATCCGGTTGGAAATGGTAAAAACCGCAATAGACGGCTATCCCCGCTTCCGAGCTTCCGATTTCGAATTCAGCCTGCCTCGCCCTTCTTATACCGTCGATACACTCCGGAATCTATCCGACACTTATCCGGAACGGGAATTTATCCTGATTATCGGAGCAGACAACTGGGAAAAGTTCAGCCTATGGAAGTCCCCCGAAGAAATCCTCCGAAAGCATCGGATTCTGGTTTATCCACGCTGCGGATACAGCCTGCATATCCCCGATGCTATGTCAAAACAGGTGAAAGCAGTACAAACGCCCTTGCTCGAAATCAGTTCTACTTTCATCCGGAAATCAATAGCTGAAGGGAAAGACATCCGTTACTTCGTACATCCCGCTGTGTACCGCATCATCCTAGAGAAACGACTTTATCAAGTGAATAATGAATAAGCAAATACATTATGAGTGAAAACGTTAAACCCAATTCCCTTCAAGCCTGGATATTGGCGGCACGCCCCAAAACATTGACTGCTGCATCCATCCCCGTCATGATAGGATGCGCGTTGGCAGAAGCACACGGACATTTTCATGCCATACCTGCCGTCCTTTGTTTCCTGTTCGCCTTTCTGATGCAGATAGACGCAAATTTCATCAATGACCTGTATGATTTTCTGAAAGGAAGCGACCGCGAAGACCGGTTAGGTCCTGAACGGGCCTGTGCACAGGGCTGGATTTCACCAAAAGAAATGAAACGGGGCATCCTCCTCACCACTATTCTTGCCGGAGCAAGCGGACTTGGGCTTCTTTTCTATAGCGGATGGGAAATGATTCCTGTGGGCATAGCCTGTATCATCTTCGCTTATCTCTATACCAAACTTGCCTATCAGGGCTGGGGCGACCTCCTGGTATTGGTGTTTTTCGGTTTTGTACCCGTCGGATGCACTTATTACGTAATGGCGCACACATGGAACCTGCCCGTCACCATTGCATCGCTCGCCAGCGGACTGGTTATCGACACTCTATTGATGATAAATAATTTTCGTGACCGAGAACAAGACAAGATTAGCGGGAAACGTACATTAGTCGTCCGTTTCGGAGCGAAGGCAGGACTGATTATCTACTTTTTTTTAGGTTTTACGGCATGCTGGCTTTGCTTTTATTTTCTTGGACAAGGCAAATTATATGCAAGCCTTCTTCCTCAGATTTACTTGCTCCTCCATATTCTGACCACCGCACGTATGGCACGCATCGGAAAAGGGAAAGCCCTGAACGTCATCTTGGGAGAAACATCAAGAAACATGTTCCTCTTCGGCATCCTGCTCTCCATCGGCTTGGTGCTATAATCCTTTCGATATCAGTGCTACGGCGTATGCCGAGATGCCTTCCTCACGCCCTGTAAAACCCAACCGCTCGGTAGTAGTGGCTTTAATCGAGACATCTTCTACGTCCACATCCATTACTTCTGCCAGCACCTGCTGCATCTGCGGAATAAAGTTCTTCAACTTCGGGCGTTCGGCACATACCGTTGCATCGATATTCCCTACCGTATAACCTTTTGTAGCAATAAGCGCAACGGTCTTCTTCAACAATATCTTGCTATCAATGTGTTCAAACTCACCTGACGTATCGGGAAAATGATAACCAATATCACGCATATTGGCTGCGCCTAATAAGGCATCGCAAATGGCATGAATCAACACATCGGCATCTGAATGCCCCAACAAGCCCATTGAATGTTCAATCTTTATCCCACCCAACCAAAGGTCACGTCCTTCTACCAAACGATGGACATCAAACCCAAATCCTGTACGTATCTTCATCGTATGTTAAAATCAAGTACTTTTCTGTCTTCCAAATATCCTTCCAAATGATTGCCTATCGTTACGGGACCAACACCCGCCGGCGTACCCGTATACAAAAGGTCACCAATCTTTAAGGTGCAGAACTGACTTACGTAAGCGATAATTCTATCTACAGGAAAAAGCATATCGCACGTATTCCCTTCCTGCACTTTGCAACCGTCAATATCAAGACGGAAACGTATATTCTGAATAGTGGCAAACTGTTCCACCGGAATCCAATCGCCGATAGCTGCAGAATTATCGAATCCCTTACATAATTCCCAAGGCTTGCCTTCAGAGCGGAAACGGCGTTGCAAGTCACGTGCCGTAAAATCAATACCTACCGTTACAGCATCATAATACCGGTGCGCAAACCGTTCGGCAATATTTTTCCCTAACCGGCAGATACGCACCACCAACTCGGTTTCATAATCCACCTGCCGGCAAAAGTCCGGGATAAAAAAAGGCTTACCATCTTTCAAGAGCGCCGAATCGGGCTTCATAAAAATAACCGGCTCTTCAGGCAAAGGCTCCGTAGCGTGCAACTCCTTGCAATGCAAGGGATAATTCATTCCTACTGCTATAATCTTCATTTTCCGTATTCGTATAAGTTTTCACCACTGGGAAACACAGAGCGCCACAAAGGAAATTAAACATTAAAGGCTCTGCATACTTCAGTGGCAAGATTCGATTCAAGTATTCATTTCATTCAACCGATTAAACATCACCGCCAGATGGGCATAGAGCGAGGTATTCTGCACCACAATGTATTCGGGCACCCGGATACGGAAAGGCGTAAAGTTCCATACCGCTTTGATACCTCCAGCCACCATTTTATCGGTAATTTCCTGAGCGATGGAAATAGGAACAGTCAATACTCCGATATTCACCCGATCCGTCCGCATACGTGCTTCGAACTCATCAGTATGATAAATAGGAATCCCATTAATGCTAGTCCCTAACAACTCGGGTTTGATATCGAAAGCGCCCACTATCTTTAGTCCGAAATGCGCCAACCCCGAATCGCCTAACAAAGCTCCTCCCAAACTTCCCACGCCAAACAAGTAAGCACGATGCAAATTGGTGAAACCCAAAAAGTCCTCAAGCACCTGCACCAGCCGTTCTATTTCATACCCGACACGTGTGCGCCCCGTAATATCCACATACGACAAATCTTTGGCTATCTGCGATGCATCAATATTGATTTGCCTCGAAATTTGCGTGGAAGAAACGAACTTTTCGCCTTTCTCTCCCATCAATTTGGCACACGAAAGATACCACGGAAGCCTGCGCAAAGTAGGTTCGGGAATCTTATCCGTATTTTTAGCTGATTGTAGTGTCATGGCTCCTATTTTCGTTCAATTTCCGCAAAAATACGCCATTTATTTGAAATTTATGCACAAAATACTGAAAAATGTATTTAACTTTGGATGTACTTTAAAACATATTATATGAAAAAAAACGACTGGAAAGACCGACTGAATATTGTATATTCCACAAACCCCGACTTTCACTACGAACAAGCAAGCGAAAAAGAGACTGAAACTCTTGACAAAAACAAGCAGCCTTTACGGGTAAATATCGAGAAAAAAGCAAGAGGCGGAAAAACCGTAACCCTCATAAAAGGATTTGTCGGTACAGAATACGACCTGAAAGAACTGGGCAAACTACTCAAAACCAAATGCGGGACAGGAGGCTCGGTTAAAGACGGTGAAATCCTGATACAAGGAGATTTCAAGCAACGCTTGGTTGAAGTATTACGCAGCGAAGGATACACACAGGCCAAATAAATCCTAAGCCTAACACAGGATGGCAGACTTTTCCTGCCAACTTGTCAGTCAGGCTGTTTGGCACGGTTTTAGTAGAAAGAAAAATGACTTGCTTCGGCAAGCGAGACAAAAAACGTATAACAACAAAAAACAATATTACATTATGAACATTAAACCATTAGCAGACAGAGTGCTGATTCTTCCGGCACCTGCAGAAGAAAAGACAATCGGTGGCATCATCATCCCCGATACAGCAAAAGAAAAACCGTTGCAAGGTGAAGTTGTAGCCGTAGGCAATGGCACAAAAGACGAAGAAATGGTCCTGAAAGCAGGCGACCAAGTATTATATGGCAAATATTCGGGCACAGAAATCGAACACGACGGTGTAAAATACCTGATTATGCGTCAAAGCGATGTGCTCGCCGTACTCAATTAATAATGAATAATGAACAATTAAAAACGAAGAATCATGGCAAAAGAAATACTTTTCAATATTGATGCCCGCGACCAGTTGAAGAAAGGCGTGGACGAACTGGCAAATGCCGTAAAAGTGACACTGGGTCCGAAAGGACGTAACGTCATCATCGAAAAGAAATTCGGTGCTCCGCAAATCACGAAAGACGGTGTAACCGTAGCAAAAGAAATCGAACTGGCAGACGCTTTCCAGAACACCGGCGCACAGTTGGTGAAATCTGTAGCTTCGAAAACCGGCGACGATGCAGGCGACGGTACAACTACCGCAACCGTACTGGCTCAGGCTATCGTAGGCGTAGGACTGAAGAACGTAACCGCCGGTGCCAACCCGATGGACTTGAAGCGTGGTATCGACAAAGCCGTAGCGAAAGTCGTTGAATGCATCAAGGCTCAGGCTGAAACCGTAGGCGACAACTATGACAAGATAGAACAAGTAGCTACTGTATCTGCCAACAACGACCCGGTTATCGGTAAACTGATTGCCGACGCTATGCGTAAGGTTTCCAAAGACGGTGTCATCACCATCGAAGAAGCCAAAGGTACCGACACCACCATCGGCGTTGTAGAAGGTATGCAGTTCGACCGTGGATATCTGTCTCCTTACTTCGTAACGGATACAGAAAAGATGGAATGCGTAATGGAACGTCCGTACATCCTGATTTACGATAAGAAAATCAGCAACCTGAAAGACTTCCTGCCTATCCTCGAACCTGCCGTACAGAGCGGACGTCCTTTGCTGGTTATCGCAGAAGATGTAGATAGCGAAGCCTTGACCACATTGGTTGTCAACCGCTTGCGTGGCCAGTTGAAGATTTGTGCCGTTAAGGCTCCGGGCTTCGGCGACCGTCGTAAAGCCATGCTGGAAGATATCGCTATCCTGACGGGTGGTGTTGTCATCAGCGAAGAAAAGGGTTTGAAACTGGAACAAGCCACTATCGACATGCTGGGTAGCTGCGAAAAAGTTACCATCACGAAAGAAAACACAACCATCGTGAACGGTGCCGGTGACAAAGACAACATTTTGGACCGTATCAACCAAATCAAGGCTGAAATCAAGAACTCTACTTCCGACTATGACAAGGAAAAACTTCAGGAACGTCTTGCCAAATTGTCGGGCGGTGTAGCCGTGCTTTACGTAGGTGCAGCCAGCGAAGTAGAAATGAAGGAAAAGAAAGACCGTGTAGACGATGCTTTGTGCGCGACACGTGCGGCTATCGAAGAAGGTATCGTTCCGGGCGGCGGCGTAACCTACATCCGTGCCATCGATGCACTGGAAGGCTTGAAGGGTGATAATGCCGATGAAACTACCGGTATCGAAATCATCAAACGTGCCATCGAAGAACCGTTGCGCCAGATTGTTGCCAACGCCGGCAAGGAAGGTGCAGTAGTTGTTCAGAAAGTACGTGAAGGCAAAGGTGACTTCGGCTACAATGCACGCACAGACGTTTACGAAAACCTGCATGCCGCAGGTGTGGTAGACCCTGCCAAGGTAACCCGTGTAGCATTGGAAAATGCGGCTTCTATCGCCGGTATGTTCCTGACTACAGAATGTGTCATCGTAGATAAGAAAGAAGACAAGCCCGAAATGCCGGCACCCGGAATGGGAGGCATGGGTGGCATGATGTAATATATCTCTTACCCGATAAAAAGAAAGCGGGGGTACGTAAAAGTGCCTCCGCTTTTTTTGTGTTTTTCACCACAGATTACACAGATTTTATTTATCCATGAATGTCTGGCAATCCTTATGTTTTTATTCCTAAATAATTTTATGAATCTGTGTAATCTGTGGTGAAAAAAACGTATCTTTAGGGACACAAAACTTAAACCTGAAAGCTTATGACGAAAGAAGAATTGATGCGCAAAGCTATAGAACTGTCGGTACGCAATGTAGCCGAAGGAGGAGGCCCCTTTGGAGCCGTCATCGCACGCAACGGGGAAATCATCTCCACAGGTACCAACCGAGTAACCCCCGACCACGACCCTACCGCCCATGCCGAAGTAAGCGCCATCCGTGCAGCGTGCCGGAAACTGGGTACGTTCGACCTGAGCGGATGCGAAATCTACACCTCGTGCGAACCTTGCCCCATGTGTCTGGGAGCCATCTATTGGGCGCATCTGGACCGCATGTATTACGGAAACGACAAACACGATGCCGCCCGTATCGGATTCGATGACGCATTCATCTACAAAGAACTGGAACTGAATCCTGAAGACCGCCGCCTGCAAGCGGAACGCCTCTTGCCCGAAGAAGCCCTCAAAGCTTTCACCGACTGGGAAAATAAGACGGACAAAACCGCCTATTAAGCCCTTGCAACTGTTAATCTTCGCAAAGTACAGGAGGTCTGATGAAATAAGAGCCTGTCGTTTAAATTTTATGAATGTCCTCATTTTGCCAAATTGCCTGTAGGGGCGTA
>ULXT01066262.1_pt1 | contig 28765 bp, 35 predicted proteins | sample 1961571 | NCBI WGS metagenome assembly ULXT01 (sample SAMEA4835846, study PRJEB28245) | human gut metagenome | biome: gut microbiome; material: fecal sample | place: Denmark | collected 2008
GTAATAGTTCCTGAAGCACTATTTAATGTCGCAGTAGTACTTGTACTATTAGCATTTTCAATCGTTACACTACCATTATTAACGGTCCAGCCTGCAAATTCATAACCACTATTGGGTATTGCTTTTATTGAGAATGGTACCTCTCTTTGGATTTCCTGTTGACCACTTGGAGATACTTTCCCACCAGTTCCGGCATTTATCGTAAGCGAACCGGTTTTCTTCTTGAATCCGACATGAAATAAATGGTCTTGACCATTAATTGGAACATCAAATGATGTAGCTCCACCATTCGCATTATCGTACTTCTTAGGTTCAGAATCAGGACCACCGTAGAAATAATTGATTTCGTATCCTGGGTCTGGCGTGGCAGAGACAAAGGCTCTTCCTACTCCGTCGTAGAGACCTGCTCCGCTCGCAGTTCCTCCCACAAACTGGATTGTTCCGGAAGACCTGGAAGGCTGTGCATCCGTTTCTTCTCCTTCAATGATGATTCTGTAATCGCCACTGGTTCCGGGCTTGTCCGAAACAACTTTTGGCTCATTCTCGTTTTGGCAGGCAGCAAATAGTGCAGCCATACCGCATGCTAAAAATAAATACTTCATTTTCATAATTATAATTATTAAAAGTGTTACTTTTTTCTTTAAAAACCGGAGGATACTCACGCAGGCTCCGGGGGCAAAAAAATTACAAATTCGAAAATTTACTTATAAATTGAGATTTATTTTATACATACTGCAAAGCTAAGTATGCACCAGTGCAACAATGTTGCACTCTTCCTTTTTTCTTTCGCTATGTTGATAATTTTACTTCAAATGTTGCATACAATGTAAACTCGTTGTTGAAGAAATATGTATTACGCTGTTTGTCATAACTTATATCCGCACCGAGCGATTTAAGTTCAGATATATAGTTCGCAATGGTTCGCCGTGACAATCGCATTTTTTTTGCTATATCACTGAGAGAACCTGTATGTTCCTGCTTAATGAGAGTATACAGCCGTTTAATTCTTTCCAGGTAATCGACAATATTATTACTTACCATTTCGAATACATTTTAAAAAGGTTTTATAATACGCTTCGTTGTTCAATAATTTTTTCATGACTCCCGCTTTTCCATTTTTTTTGTATTCATCATGAAGAAGTGGAAAGGTCGTATCTTCTATGATTGCTTTCTTTAGTTTCTCCAGTATGGGAGACTTCAGGTCTATTCCTGCTCCGTTCATCGAACAGTCGATACTGTAGAAATAAATCTGCTTAAGATTATACTTCATCAGGAACTCGTAATCCTGAGGTGCAGCATCCATCCCTTCCTTAACCATTGTTCGCAATATTATCTGTTCAACTTCATCTCTCATGTCCATCATACCATATTGGGTTTATTGCTCTTTTATTTTTACGTATCTCAAAGTGGAGGTGATTACCTGTGCTTTGTCCTGTACTCCCGACAAATCCTATAGCTTGTCCTTGCTTGATTTCTTTACCTGCCGTAGTGTAATAGGCCGATAAATGCCCGTAGATACTGACAAATCCGAACTGGTGCTGTATTATGATACAGCGTCCATATCCTCCTTTTCTTCCGGCATATATGACGTTCCCTGATCCGGCGGCATATACCGGAGTGGCCAGCTCGACTGCAATATCCACCCCCGAGTGAAATTTTTTCGTTCCTGTCAGTGGGTGATTACGGTATCCGTAATGACTGCTTATCCGGTATTTACCTTTAACTGGCCATTGTAAGGGTAGGGATTCGTACATACCTTCTTTGTGGAGAATGTCTATTATTTTCCCTATCGGCTGTAAAGTGCGGCTTCCTTCAAGCAGTTCTATCAGACTGTTTCTTACATTCGGGTTTGATGAGATAGATAAATGCAGCATGCAGGCTATTATATAGGCTATCATCGGTAGACCCTCCTGAGTATCTTGTCTGCTTCGTCTTCAGTTTTTTGCTCTTGAGTATTGCGGAAAACTTCTTCAGATTCCAGGATGGATTTATTTTTCAGTTTGTAGAAGAAATGCCGGCCCCCATTCTTTTCCTGAATCTCAATTACAAGCCGTTTCTTATCCGGGATGGTAAACTTATTGACGGCCACGACAAACGTTCGTTTTTCATGAGCTGGAATGTCTTCCGGATAATCGAATGTGAACAGAACGTTTTGTTCCAGCTGCTGGATAGCTGTTTTCTTGCTTTTCTTCGCATCCTGAATGTACAGACGCATAAAGTCTATCGTATAATTAATCTGGGTGCGGTTACGAAGAGAAATTCTGAATAGGAGAATATCATTGTGAATAAAGATATTGTTTATCTCAAATTCAACCCCGGATATTTTATCGGTTAATCCAAGATCCATCGGTAAACGCTTATTTATCGCATCATGGATTTTTTCTTTCTGGTCGGTAGTCAATTCTCCTTCGTCAAGTATTGCTACTTTCTGCTGTTCGTCTTTATCAATGACGAAAGTGAAGACTTCAGGATTGGGAGAATATTTAAGATTAAATGTGTAGAACTTTCCGGAATCCGTTACTACAGAAATATTTGATTCTTTTTGATATTCACACACAGCTTTGACCGCAAGAATGTTATCTACACCTTCAGCTTTTTCTACTGCGATGTCCTGAGAACCGTGGTCTTCATATGTAATTTTACCGGGGAAAATCAGATACATTTGTTTATCTTTACCAACTGGAAGTACATGCGGAGTAGGGGAGGTGTCCCCTACCTGAATGTAACTTACTTTTGGGGTGTCACTATAGTGGATGGAATATGAATAGAACTTAGTATCTGCCGTAACGATAGAAAGATTCGTTTCGCCTGGAAAGTTTCTTTCTGCTGCAATGATACGGATAATGTTGGGCTGTGCACTCACTTTTTCAGCAAGTATATGGTCATTCCCCGCGTTACAGTATTTCACTTCAGTGGGGAATATTATGTGCAGCGTCTTTTCATATCCAATCTCCAGAGGAGTAGCAGAAAGTTCCTCAATCATTTGCGCGTGTGCCAAGAAAGGGATTTGCATTATTATGAATAACAAGTATTTTATCATGGTTTTTTGTCCTCCATTAATAGGATTTGATAATTGGTTTTTATTGTTACTTTGATTTTCCGGATATTCTTGCTTGTAGCGGATTTTGTCGCGCTGATAACACTGTTTGCCGCACCTGCCACAAGCTGGGTACCGATGTCCAGTCCTCCTGATATATTGGTATTGGCTCCTGAAACGGCTGATGCACCAGCATCTTTGGCCACGTCTGATTTCGGGTTCCCGGGAACATATATTCCTTCAATGGCATCACGAGAATACACGTTCTTCTTGAAGGGAAGGATATTATTGTTGATATTAATCGAACTTATCTTAATAATAACCCTTTCACCGTCAATCGCTGTGACCTCTCCGTACACTGGCGTACCTTTTCGTATTCGCTGGCCGTCGTCAGTCAGGCAATTTTCAGCAAGCTGCATTTTAAGAGTCGAACCAACCATGACTGTCTGTGTGGAATGGACGAATGCTTTTATCGCGTTTTTCTCATCTTCTTTAATCAGTCGAATACTGTTAAAAGTACGACGTACAGGAGGTGTAGGCTTGGTTATCGCTATGCTTGTAGTATCCTTTTCTATATTTACTTTTTTCTTTTTTTGCGGCACAGCTTGTACGGCTGTCTCTGTACGTTGCTGAACAGGCTCCTGAAATGCACCCTCGTTTTGTTTAATGAGTTCCTGGATTCTCTGTAAGTCCTCTTCATTGGACGTGTCAGGCTTGGTTTCTTCATATTGATTACGTCTGGAATTTTTTTTGACCTCGTTAATCATTTCATCAACCGTATATCCGGATTTTATTTCGCTGCGAAGTTTGACTTCATCACCTTTGTCTTTCTCATCTTTGGGAAGTGTGAGATAAATCAGATATAGTAGTCCTACTACTACTACTCCTATAATTCCAATTACTATGAATTTCGTTCTCATTCTTACTCAGGCATTATGCGATAAAACAGGTATAATACTAAGGCTAACATTTCTTCGACAATTATCCTGAGAGAGATAGCCATAAAATTGGGGTATTTAGTTTTCATATGGCAGATAGGTTTGCTGATAATTCTTAAAAAAGAAGCCGGTCACATTCTCTGGATATTGCGGTGCAGTCCTTATAGCGGTCCCTTCACTGATTATCCGGATTTTCTTAGTTCCCGTGTTTGATATTATTGATAATACAGAGGAGAACTGTACATTATATTCATTTCCCTGTACGCTGACATTAATTATCTTCTCGAAGTCACATCTATATACAACCCCGAGCTCAAGTGCATCTCCGTAAGCACGGTCTGCCTGATACTTTGCGAAAATGGTATTTGCTTCACTTTTGTTCACAAGGAACAAGCCGCGAGCCTGGTTCTCTTCAATTGTCAGGCGGTCAAAGCTGTTAAGGTAGTAGGCAGTATAATAGCAGTGACTTTTCAAGAGACTCTCAAACAGCTTGTCTGTTTGCATAGCCTTAAAATGGACAAATTCACCACCTTCATTCACCACTATAATCTTATTCATCGCATTGTTAACAACCCGGTAGCTGAAGAATAGTACCATAGCGATAGCCACCGAACAGAAAATGAAAACAAGCTTCGTTCTGAGTGTATAATTTTTACGAGCTTCAGCATATTTGCTGAAATCCTTCAATATATCTTTAATGTGCATCATAACCATTTATTTACCATTGCTTTTACAGTTGCTAATAGGGATAGTTTAAGTATGAAAGAGAAGACCACTAACACGAATGCTGGCCATACAGAATTGCTTATTAGATTTGCTGTATATTCGTCTGCAAATACGCTTGCCATTATAAATCCGGGATATAACATGAAAATCCCGAACATACCTTTTAACCATGTAAAAAATGAACTTCTGGTATCATTATTAAGTAGGCAAACAAGTGCAATCGGTCCGACCAGTTCCATCATTAATACCATTAAATAACGGTTGGCTACAAAAATGTGCATAACGTAATTATAAGCACATGCAAAAAACGAACCAATAGCAGCCATAAGAAGACCAGAGATAACTTTAAATGGACCAGACACTACAGCATCAGACAAATCTGTATTTTGTGAATCTTCAATCATTCTTTCAGCTAAATGTAATATATGTTCATTGTGATTATATATTCCTCCAGGAGCAAGTTTATTTACAAGCTGGTCTGCTGTATAGGCAAGTAGTTGTTCGAATAAAGTTATAAAAACAGGTAACAGAACAATTACAACCATGATTACTATATATTCTTTCCCAATCTCAAAAAAGTGCTTGGCAGTGAATCCTTTCCCTTCAGAAATCATGTCTTTTATAGTGCCTGTGAGCTTGAATACAAGTGTTGTAAGTATTATGCCAGCAATTATAGCAAATAGAGCATCAAAGACAATACTTGATTTTACATATGCGTATGCATCGAATATATCCTCAAATGCATAATCTATTTTATATTGCGGATTCATTTCAACATTCGTTTAATCGCATCATAATTGCTTAGAATAGAAGACAATTTGTATATCTTCTGTTCTTCCTCTTTCATTTCTTTCTCAATTTCAGTAAGAGCATTCAAACGTTCAGCATCATTCATTTTGACTGTTGAGGATAATATCATCTTTGATAGGCTAATCATTCTATTGTTGTTGGATAATATTTGAGCGATTGAAGCCATTAATGTTTGAGCGGATTGAGTACTCAGTTCATGCTTCCCAACTATATCTACGCACATACTGGAGAGGCGAATCTGCCGTTCCATTATGTTTTTAACGGTGACAGAGTTACCAATTGTAGTATTAACCTTACGCATCATATCAAGACTTTCGTCAAGTATGCTTCTCTGGTCGGTGAGTAGGTTTACCTGCTTCTGCAGTTCCGCATAATTCTTTACATTCTGGGCAAGATTGGGAGCATCTGCTACGGCCCATTGGGCATGTAGCTGTAGAGATAGAGACAATACTAATAAGGCAATTAATAATTTCTTCATGACTTTTATTTTTTATGTTCGTTAATATATTCTGTAATGGCATCCTGCATGGACATTCTCTTTGTCTTCTCTTCAAGGTCAGACCAGATTTCTCCCTCAGTTTGGAAGGCTAAGAATTTTTCTTTAGAAAATTCCAAGCGTGTTACTGTAGCGTAATTCTCACCCATTCTCATGAAGCATTCCGAATAAGGGCGAGGACCGGAAAAGTTGTTCCGCATGGACTTCATTAATGCTATCTGGTAATCTCTTGTAATCTTGAACTTGTCTATTATACTTTGATAGATTACTTCCTTTGTCGGCAATACAAAGAGCATATCTGTATTACTGATGATATTTTTGGTATTTTCGTCGTCGGGAAGCTGCTCAGGAGTCTGTACGATGGTATACACAGCACCATTTTCTTTACGGATTTTCTGATAACAGAACGCCACAGAACTATGAATACCTGTTCCGGTGGCCGTATCAGTCATTTGTGCCGTTTCCGCGTACTCATCAAAAATCAGAATTCCTCTTTTCCTTCTGTCAGATAGAAGTTTCTTCTGAATAATGGAGAAAATCATACTCATTACGAGGTTACTCAGGAATCTGTCCTGCTTGATTTGCGTAAGTTCAAATACGATGAATTTCTTTGATGCAAAGTCCATTTGAGTATCCTTGCATACATTCTCATATCGCTGTCCGGGCAAGAACTCACCGCAGTTCAACTTGAACGACTCCAGGTCGAAATATTTGCTCACAACATTTTTCCGTTTGAGTATCTCCTCATAGTTTTCTGTTACATAATGGTAGAAATTTTCGAAGTTATGTCCGGAAGAAACCTGTTCGTAATAGTCCTGGATGAATCGGGTTAATGCAACCTCTTTTTCAGACTCTTCTTTGGTAAACATATGCTTCCAATATCGCTGGATAATTCCTGAAAGCATTTCCAGATCATTATTGTCAAGTTCCTTCCCACCTAAATCGAACGGGTTAATTCCGAGTGGCGTTTTACCGTCATAATCTACATGTAGAGATATATCCGGATACAATTTACAAAGCTGGCTGAAGGATTTTCCGAATTCAACGACGATGCAAGTGTAATCCTGCTCTATTAGCTGTTGGGTGAAATTCAGTGTGAAGGCTGATTTTCCTCCACCAGTTCCAGCTATAATCATTCCGTTACGAGCATTTACGCGTTTTTTGGAAGCATCCCAGATGTCCTTACGAAGTGGTATCTGATACATTCTATCATGTACGAAGATTCCTTCATCATCATTTCTGTATTCACTGCACTGTAGGAATAGACAGAGTGCAATGGGCAAGGTTGTGAGGATGAGATACTCTTTGGGCATGCAGCTAATTTGCCCTGGAACACATGAAAAATGGATTCTTCCAAGGTTATCATATCCGGGTATATAGTATCTGAACTGGTTAATGTTTAATGTTTCCTTTACAGATTTCTCAGCTTTGTCAAGAACGGCTTCTGATTCATCGAAAATGCAGACTGAAAAATGGGTACGCACAAGCGTTTCATTTTCTTCGATTATTTCCTCCTGGAGTTTATCGAGTTTTTCAAACTGCACTTTTATACTTTTGCTCATGGAGCTGTTTGAACCATAGATGTCGATATTGCGGGCAATCTGTGTACGTAATTTATCATTCCCTTCCAGATATATAATCTGGTTAACTATGTGGTTATAGGGAAGATACATTCCCAATTCCTCTAAAAAAGGATGATATAGTTCCGCATTTGCCATCGGTAGAGAGCTGTCTTTCACATAACTGTTTATATTATCTGGTAACATCGTTTCATCACAGATACAGAAATATCTTCCTTTTATTTTCCCTACATGTAACTCACTGTCAACATGTATGTCAGTAATTGCATTTGTGTCAGAAAATAGGTTAGAGTATCCTGATATATAGTTTTTTAAATCTTCTCCTTTAATGGGAGCAATCCGTGTGTCTCTCAGATTCTTAATAATGCTGACACAGTTATTTATCGCTTCAAGGAAATCAGATAACTTCTCAAGATCTTCTTTATGCAAATTTTCTTTATATGCCAAAGGCGACGCAATATATGCTTTGTCCAACGAGTTGAGTCCTGTCAGAACAAAGTGAATGATGCACAAGTGCTGCATGTATAGCCGACCCTCAAAATGTTTGGCATCTGCTATATCAAGAAATGACCAATTCAGCGGTACTGCATGATAATTTTTCCTTAGATAGAGGTCCTGTTTGTGTACATAGCATCCGTCCGGGAGAAACTTGATGGCTTCTTTCAGAAGAGTGTCTCTTTGGTCTATATCCTCACGTGACAACGAATAGCATTCAGGCTCTTCTAATTGATACGAAATACAGATATTGCCACCTTTGGTGAGAATCACCCCATTCTCCTCATTAATAATGTCTAAGATACTATATGCTTCTTCTGTTCTCATTTTTTCTGATAGTGTGGCTTAATTGGAAATTACTAATTGTATATTCTTTCTTTATTTCATCGAACTTCTTGCTTTTTGCGTTCTTCCTGAATTTCCGAATCAGGATGGGAAATAGAACGATGCTGCATATAATAGTCATAATGCATGTGCTCCAGTTTCCTGATATTATTCCTGACCGTATACCCAGAACGAATAGGATTATCGAAGCCGAACCGGCTGCTACCAGTATCCAATAATCAGTTGAAAGGAAGCCCCTGATCTTGCAGGGACTTTCCAAACCTTTTCTGATGGTGTATTTCATACTTGAAGAGAAATTTGGGAGATTGCTGTCGTTACAGCAGAAACAACTATTGCAGCTATAAGGGCATAACCTACATACCAGGCCAGGGCAAAGAGACCATCCTTGCGAGTTCCTCTGTTGTCCTTATCTATGATATTGTCCCATTGCTGCACTAATCCTGTAACTATTCCTATCAACATAAATCCCAGAAAAATAGGCATGGCGTATTTGTCGAGAATCTGGTTGACAGCACTACGGGCATCCTGCGCAAATGCACCTGTTGATGTTGCTAAGGCAAATACTAATAATGAAATTTTTTTCTTCATGTTTATTTCTCGTTTACTGTTCCTTCATAATCACCGGCTTGTTCCCAGTCTGTAATTGTCACATCTCCATTAATGACTAATTCCTTGCTATCACTGATAGTAAGGTCAAAGCCGTATTCCTTACCTGCTTCATAAGTTTTAGCGTCTGCAGTATAGTCATATTCTTTTCCGTTATAAGTGATATTCATCTTCAAGACCTGAGAGGATGCCGGACAAATCAGAACACTTGATGAACTGGTCGTTATATTACCACTTCCGCCAACGGTCAGTTTATCGGTTTTTAAATTGTATGTCGCAGTGTTGGGAACATTCAGCAGCTTGACTTGACATGAACTTGACCCGTCAATTGTTACATTAATCTTGCTGAGTATATGCTTCATTGTAATGCTTATTGAGGGGTTTGACTTACTGGCAGATATTGCCGCAGAAGCAAGATAATCAGTCTGATTATTAAGATTAATATTCAGTGCACTGCAATCAGTTGTTTCCGTGTAGGGAGCAAAAGAATATATCTTGGCGTCTTCAGTAAGAAGGATTTGAGAAAAGTTCCATCCTGGTGACTGATAGGTAACATGCACTGGATTACTTACGCCGGGGTACGCCGTTCCTGAAGAAGTCAGAACATACATACCGAAGTCTTCTACTACTTTTTTTTCATTGGCCGAACGTGAATAGCATTCTACTTGCAATGCTTCATTATGTTCTGGCGAATCATTAGTACAGCTCGCAAGAGCTGCACCAATGAATGCTGTTATTATGAGGTTTCTTATCATGTTAATCTTCAATATCTACGGAGTTTTTCTTTTTCTGTCTCACAGTTATTGTTACTTGTTTTCCACTTCCTTCTTGAGTAAGGGTGATAATGGCGGCGCGTTGTGTCGTATTTGGGTTTTCCGTAATAATCAAGGTGCCATCGCTACCCAGTGAGCCGAATGATGAAGTATTCCATGATGAGCTCCAGTTTGCTTGAACCGTTGTTGAATTGCCATCGATTGTAATGGTCTTCTGGCTGACAATGGTATATTTTGCTGTTCCACCGTTTGATTCGAAAGTTCCGCTAACTGAAGTTCCACCATTAATGGTAAATACATAGGTTTCCGTTCGACCTGGTTGGGTTAAAGTAACAGAATTGGTTACCCCTCCACAGCTTGCTGTAATGATGGCAGAACGCGTGCTGGTTGTTGTGTTTTCACTCACCCTGACGGTCGTTCCTTGGATAACAAACGCCGGATTGTTGCTGCTCAGTGATACGGTTCCGGTTGCGGTACCCTGTAACTCACCATTGATGTACACATTTCGTACTGCAGATGCTGTGATAGCCGAACTACCTCCTGCTGTTTTAATTTGAGTCGGATTAGCCGATATATTTACAGTCCAGCTTGAGTAATTGCGATACTTCGGTACTAGATTATGGTCTGACAACACTTCAAATGTGTATGACTGATTAGAGCTTAACAACTGATTGTTCTCATACCATCCGACAAATTCATAACCAGACTTAGGCGTAGCGGTAACAGTACATTGAGTTCCGATTTTATAATATCCGCTACCTGTTGTTGTTCCTCCTGGAAGATAATCGGTTATTTGAATATGTTTCTGATAGGTAATACTATAATTTTGTATTTTACCAGCGGCCAGAACCATATCAGACTCAGCACGCACATCAATGGATGAACTACCTGAAAGAGTAACATAATTAGATGTGGCGGATAATGTCTGAACAGGAACAGTACATCTGAACACTGCACTTCCATTGTCGTTTGCATTATAACAATACATTTTCAGGTCAGTACGTGAATCATCGGTACTGACTTGACCTGTCAGCAGATTAAACCGACTTGAGTATTTGACATTCTTCATTGAAGCAGCGGTAACCCCACCATTCTTATTCACATGAACCTCGACAGTTGCATATCTGTGTTTAAAGTTCAATGGAATTGAATAATCAGTAATGGCATCGGTATACGTTGCGGTCATAAAGTCACTGTTTACCCAACCTGACTTAGAATCCTGGTCTGTGCATACATGAGCAATACTGGTGATGTCTCTTTGATTCGAATTGTATGGATAATATACATAGAAATCAAAATCTGTTCCCTTTGTTACAACAATATCGTCATCCTCAGTCGCAGGCTTAAATTTCCCGTCTCTGTAGACATATTTGTTGTTCGTTGCCCAATACACTCCGGTAATAGGTTCGATTGCAAATATGCCTATAGCATCATCTTCCTCAAAAGAGCCTTCTTGCGAAACTCTGCTTTGTGAATCAACGGTAAAAGTAATGTGTCCTTTCTCTTCCGTATTTTCTGTATATTCAAGCTCCTTGCGACAAGAGGCAGTTATGAGAAGAAGTATAAATAATATTATGTGTTGAAATTTCATATACGTTATTTTACTGGTACAAGTGTAATATCACTTTCTGTTGACGTCCAAGGTTCAATAGTTACGGTTTGTCCGTTCTCACCACCAATTTCGATACTATTGGATTGCATTGTGATAGAGTAAATGAAACGCTTTCCAGCAGTCCAATCTATTTCAGGAATAACATATTTATATGTTGCTCCATCAATCACTACCTCAAGCGTTACTTCATTAGCGGAGATTGTCATTGGATAAATTGCAGCAGCAAAGTCTACAGACTGACTTCCTTGTGCCGGTACGGTTGTATTCGGTGCCCAGCTTAATTCGGTCAGTGAAGGTGAGTAAGTAATCTTACCGTTATCGTTGAGATTCATTGTTCCGGTAGTAGCGAACTTTGCCTGATTGCATTTCAGCTTAGCTGAAGTAAGATTACCATCATTGTGATATTCAGGAGAAACTTTCAGTCTGAGAACGAACTGTGACAAGGCATGCTTCATCGGGATGATAGCTTCGGTTTCTACGACTGAAACTTGATTCGTACTTTTTCCCCACATGTAATCGATATGAGATGTTGTGCTTATTGGAACTGGAATTTTGGTTCCATCAGTTACATTCAGATTATACGGATAATATGCCCATATATATCCTTTATCTTGTAATAGGTAAATATCATTGGCAAGAGACCAGCCCGATGCTGTTTTTGTAGATTTATTGTTTTGAGAAGAGAATCGAGGATATTCTTCTCCCCATCCGGTTGACTTATAAAGGAACAAGCCCATTTCATCGTTTGTCGTAAAATCCTTTTTTTCCACAAACCCTGCTCTTGATTCAATCATGTTGATTGAAGTCATGATTTTGAGAGATTCTGATTCAACATTTTCAGTGATAAGCTCTTTCTGATCACAAGATGCTAATGCGGCTGATGCCAATACAGCCATAATAATAGTTTTTTTCATGTTTTTGAGGTTTAAAAATTTATACTTATAATTCTGTTTCGGGTGTATCTTCCCATTCATCTATGGTTACTTTGTTTAAGACTAATTCTTTGCCGACATGCAGCGTTAAATCAAGAGTGATTTCATCGCTTGTGAACGATTTAAGTTCACCAGATAAGTCAATCTCTTGTATTTCATCAAATACCTGATTTTCTTCATTCATCTTGACACTTACCTTCAGTATATTTGCGTCAGAAGGCGATATACCGAAGATATAGATGCTATTTGCACAATTTTGCCAGCCTGTACCAGTTTGCGTAAACGGCTCACTCACAATAGCTGAGCCACTTGTCTCCCTCGAATACAAGTATCTGGAAGTGCTAACTCCGCTTAATTCTCCGGTTATACTTGTAATTGGAGAAATATTCCCTTCAACTTCAAGCCGGATATTTAGCTTCTGAACGAAGCTCCACGGGACGACTTTTACTTTCTTTGGATTCTGATATTCAAGTTTTTCATTGAACATGGCAGAGCAACAGTAGTTCTGCTTCTCTGCTATGTATGCACGTCCTTCGATAGTGTCAGTATTCGCTGAGAGCATACATTCATGATAGTTATCAAGATTTTCTATCTTATACTCACCGGTATAGAAGAAGAAACTGTATTCCCCTTGGGGAATACTCCAGCGCAAGGTGTCCTGAGTAAAGGTTGTTCCTTCATTGGCACTAACATTACCTTGAAAAGGTATTACATGTCGTAAATAGGGGAGTGGTGGCTCCTCCTTGATGTTCGTAAAATCACAGTAGGCTATCAATTCACCCGGACGCACGCAAAAATCCTCATTGAAATCACAAGAGGATATGAAGCCGGATGCTAATATCCCTACTGCAATAGGAATTGTTTTTCTAAAATTCATCTTTATACAAATTATAGGTTTTAATAAGTGTATTGATTTCTGGATCGAGCTTTCCGCGCCATATTTTTGATTCATCTTGGTCACATGACTTTATGTAGGATTTTACCGCTTGTTCCTGCATTTTCAGACGTACGTACAAGATAGCCAGTACATAATTCCGGTCAGATGTATCTGGTTGCTGAAGCATGATGTCCAATGCACGCTTATCGTATCCCAGTGACATGAGACATATCGCAGTGTTGTAATCGTCAGGATATTGGTCATCAAGCAAGACGAGGGCCTGCTTGTATTTCCGGTCTTCTATCATCTTAATTGCACGTTGATAAGTTGTATCTATAACGGGCATGACGATTGTATCCTGTATCATATCACGGCGGTGCAGATGGAACTTAAACTCTACAGCTCTTAGTTTGGGATAATACTTTTCTCTTATATAAGAGTAAAAGGGAGACATGCGTAATGTCATTTCTCTTTTGTCCAAATTGGCAATTTCGTAGAGATTATTTATTTTTCCCCTTTCCGGAATACTGTCATCCGACATGATTAGTTGTCTCAGCTTCCCCCAGTCTTCCCCTAACCAGCGAGGACGGAACAGTGAGTCTACACCTTCTGGATCATCTGATTTTTGAAGCAGATATTTTTTTAGATTTATCGCTCTTCCTCTTGATAGTTGGAGGTTCATTGATGATGAACCTTCTGGTGAGGAGGTCGCCGTCATGTAGATACTGTCAATCAAAAATTCTCCTGTATAGTTAATGTTTTTGATTGTTTCAAATACTTTATCTACTTCATTCTTGTTGTTCCCTATATTCTCATCAAATGTTGTGGATGCAGTTTTGTAGTTTACATATGCCGTAACATTCACTTCATCCTTTCTCGATATAATCTTCTTCTTGTATCGTGGAGTGTGATCCAGGAACTGAACCATACTCGATATGTAATAAGTTATGGTGTCAGATGGAGGAAGAGGTGTTTTTGTTTCATCTTTGGCAAGAATCAGGCCATTAAGTGTGAGGTCAATTTTTTTTGTGTTCTCTGTGGCCGCAAGTTCCTGTTTATAATAATAGACAAAATTTGAACCTTCTTTAGTGATTGTATCAAGTTTGGCGGGCTGAATCGGGAAACGTACATATTTATCATACATTTCCTCTTTCATTTCCTTCTTTCGCTGATTCTCTGCTATTTTTTTATAATCCGTAAACTTCCTGGTTATCTCTATTGAGTCTTCTGGCGTTATACTTTTAGTACGAATCAGATGATTGCCATCCGCAAACATTTTCCACTTGGAAGGAATGTCTTTCTTCTCGAGACTGCGATGCATGCTATATGCAGGCAGGTATTCCAGAATTGAGTTGTATCCCTCGATGGCTGCGCGGCTTTGGTCGACCTTGAAATTAAAGTGAACAAAACGCGCATTAATCTTATCGGACCAGTCTATCCAGCGTTCTTTTTGAATCACTTCATTTTTCCATGCCTGAAAATATTCATTCTCCAGTTCTTCCATTGCTTTCTTGTAGCCTTTCTGATTGAACATCTCTTTCAGGTATAGACTGTCTGGTATGATGGATGACAAAAAAGCCTGATATTGCAAATAGCCTTTCTTTTGCATTTTCGCGAAATCAGATCCGGACAAAAATATTTTCTCCAGGTAAATGGTATCTTGTGGTTTGTAGGCAACCGGAGTAAGTTGTAACTGCCATTTATTATTAATCAAAGATGCCGGAACGGTCACAATGAAGTCAAGGTTTATCTTCCCATTTCGTTCTGCAATCTGTTTACTTCGGGCTGTGACTGTAATTTCGCTTAGTTGTACAGTTGTAATTTCTTCGCCTGTAACACTATCACGTTCAGCCTGCGTAACGATACGGGTTTGGCCGTTTTCATCAGTCCATTTAATCATCTGTGGCAGTTTGTATGCCGTATCGGCCTTTTGCTCCATATTGGGCTGGGATATACGAACTCTGTCCAGTGGCTTATGAGTTGCACATGAGACCGCCAGACCTGCCATAATTGGAATTATAATTCTATTTTGCTTCATAATTTTAGAAAAGATATACCAAGTTCAATGCAGCCCTGGTAGGAAGGAAAGCCCATTCATGCTTGCGGGCAACTAAGTCACCGCATCTTTTACATAAATATTTATCGTAATCCATCCAAAGTGCTCCAGCACCTATTTCCCATTCGAAATTCCAACTTTTCCCCAGTTGGTATGCTCTTCCTATAGATACTGACACGCCGTAACTCTCGCCTTCATATCGGTACTTACTTCCGAAAAGATTCCCTACGCTGTAGGTACCGGCTGTTCCATATACACCAACGAATCCACCGATATAGCTTTGCAAAAGCCAATATCTGACACCCGGTGCTACATAGAAATTTCGAAATTGGCGGTTTTTAGAGAATTTAAAGGGGTTGTACTGTACTGGAAGATGGAAAGACCATTTCCTTGATAAAGTCATAGACGCCTCTACATTTAAGTTAGTTGTGGCGAGCCCCAAAACATTAGTTCTCAACGAATAAGACTGAGCCGAAACTGTGACTCCAGCGCAGCAGAGTAGGGCTAATAATAGATTTTTCTTCTTTTTCATAATTCTCAAAAAATGTTCGTTTTTTGAGAAAAAAATATTTTGATTTAACTTTGTAAGTATGAAGAAAATCGGATACGCGCGTGTAAGTACGAAAGACCAGAATCTTGAGATGCAGATTGAGGCGATGAAACATGCTGGTTGTGATAAAATTTATATGGAGAAGAAGAGCGGAAGAAAGATTAAAAATAGACCGGTCCTGAGAAGATTGTTAAAGCAGTCTACTGCTGGTGATATTATAATTGTGTGGAAGGTTGACAGACTTGGCCGCTCTGCAAGAGAATTATTAGAAGTTCTTGACATTGCTCGACGTAAATGTGTGATTATTATATCCCTTAGAGAAGGTATCAATACATCAACGATGATTGGTGAATTATTCTTCATGTTGGCTGGAATCTTCGCAGAAATGGAAATAAATGGCCGAAGTGAACGAACTAAGGAAGGAATTGAGATAGCCCGTCAGAATGGTAAAAGAATTGGGCGTCCACCAGGTATTAGCATAAGCGCAAAAAAACTAAAAACAATAATGGATTTGAGAAATAATGGGAGCACCGTCAAGGAAATATCAATGCAAACTGGAGTTCCCATTTCTTCTGCTTATAGGTATATTAAGTTAAAGAAATAAAAAATATGATTAATTCCTATTTGCATTTATTCGATTCCTTTTACTTTTGCAGCATAACCAAAAAACGAACATTTTCTTGTTATCATCGTTTTTTCTCATAAAATTATCGTAATAAATTGTCTTTGCAAAGTAAAGGACAGTTCTATATTTTACTCATTTTCAACTTGTGAATTTTATTCTGCACAAAAAAGGCTGGCCATGTTAAGTGGTCAGCCTATAGAAGATATTTAGATTTCCTTGATGGGGATAATGGTTAATTTACCACTATAGTCACAAACGGCGTACGACAGCTTTTTGAGATTTGGGAAGAACTTGAACGAGCTATCTTTTATTGCTTGATGAAGACCATCATATAATGGTGAAAATGGTTGGGCAACATAGTTCTTGTAAATATTTGGCTCAATTTGTATTCTCAGCTCTTCTCCGTCATATTGAGGTGAAAATTTATCTTTCTCATTAAACATATACGACAATGTTTTTTTCTCGACCTCGTTTATCTCCCTATCGCCAACTCGGTAATTTCTGATTATATCGTTGATTGTATCACTCCAGTACGGCCACCATGAAGGTTTATCGTCTTCAAAAGGAAGTGCAGCCTGTGTGTATTGCTCTTCTTTTGAAGCGGCATCATCTTGAGATTTTGCATGAATTTCTTCGCTGATCTTTTTATATTTCGGATATTCATTTTGGGGATTCTTCTTGAGTCTTTCTGTACCATTGGGGTTTATATTGTATCTGTTTCTTAGTTTGAACCAGAGAATCCCTCGTGCATCTCTGATTTTATTTTCTCGTAGCTCATTTTTGAAAATAGACATTTCGCTGCATAAGTCCTTCAGTTCCGTTCTTGACAACTCTTTTAATTGTCTGAATATATCATCTGAAACTAAAGACGGAACAGTGCTTTTTATCGTCTCTATAATGAATGTTCTCATGTGGGCTTGCTCCTGATAATCTTTCTCAGTCCCTGGCAAACAATCCTGAATCCTGAAGATGAACTTGTCGAGTTTTCCACCTCGACCCTTGCCGGAACGGAGTTCATAAGTATCGAAATAGAAGTCTATCAATCCTTCCTGGAATAGCTTTTTCATTTCCCTATCAGCTGATAAGATATATCTTGTTTTTAAAAGGTTGGTAACAGGACTGACATTAATAGCTTCTGCTAATTCCAGAGGTGTGTATGAGAAAATACCGGCAGAACGCCATTTGCAGCATTTATCGTAGAAAAATTGAGTGGCTTTATCCTGAATACTCATTGTCACTGCAAAATCCAACATTGTAAAATGCTTGTTCACCACGTAATATAATGGGAGAACACCAGGAGTGATATATATTGTCATCCCGGTATTAATGTCATAACTTACCTCTCCGACAAGTTTGGCCATCACCCATCCTGTCGGCGTTTCGTATTTCACGTCGGTATTGTTTAGCCACTCTGCAGCAGCTTTCAGCTCTCGATGTGCATGTTCATCCGGATACCATCGCAGAATATCTTCGCGTGATATATTAATCTTCAGTGTTTCGTTGTTCTTAATGTAGGATTCAAGCATTATTCTTTCATCCTGAATCTGTTTAACTATGAACTTGATTGCACGATACGTTCCTTTGTTTAAAATTTGCTTCGCATCAGTTAGGAAGTTTGTTTGGTAGATAGGGCACGTCAGATTCATTATCCGGCTGTCGTTTTTCTTGTTGGACAATACCGTTATTTTCTCTGAAGTGAATATTTCTTCGTAATTCTTTTTCATGTTCTTTTTTTGGCAAAAATAGCATTTTCCACAAAAAACAAAGCATTATTAGACAAAATATTTAACGCAATGTCTAAAAATAACCCTCGTACTTAATTTTAATTGAAACTTCCTGCGTAAAAAGATGTATGTTTGTATGTACATACATTAAAAACTCTCTTTTTTATATATAATAATTAACATTGTTCTTTATAATAATGTGTTTCAACCTTATCATGAGTATGAGAATTCTTCATCAGCCTATTTTTAATTTCTCACAATGCTGCATAAAGTAATATATTTCCATGCTTTTTGCCAAAGTGTAGTAAAATAGCTAATATCTTGTATTTCAGTTATTCCTTATACTAAATGATTTATGAGAAAAAACTATTATATTTCTTCTATGTTTTAAATCGAAAGTAATAAATGTTTTTAATAGTTTCTAAATATTAAATTGAGAAAACTTTATGTTACTTGCCAAAGTGTGGTAAAATAGTTGCCAAAGTGTGGTAAAATAAAAATTCGATTTGCCAAAGTGTGGTAAAATGTTGCCAAAGTGTGGTAAAATGTTGCCAAAGTGTAGTAAAATAAAAAATAAACATTTAAAAATCAATTCATTACAAGCCCTGTTATTAAATAGCCTTTAAAGAAAGCTACTAAATACGCGCGTACGCGAGACAAATGTGCTGCTTATCCATCCAACAAATGCACCGCTTCTGACATAAAACAATACCTTTACTTCCGTCAACAACAAATGATTTACTGCTGAAAAATTGTAAGCACAGAAAACCGTATAGGGAAAAAAATATAAAACAGAAAAACAGGTTGATTTTGTAGAGCCGATTCGAAAAATATGCGAAATCAATATAACACTTTTTTTTTAGCTATATTGAACGATTATTTTTTCCGAATATAATTCTAGTGTTGAATGATTAAAACTTAAAATACGGGGGATAAAGCATGTTTTTGACCCATCCAGATGGAAGTGTCTGGGATATGAAACAAAAAAGTAAAATGAAGTAATGCCAAAGTGTGGTAAAATAATTTGATTACTATGCCTCTCAACTCGTTTACCTCCATTTTAGTCGACTTTCGAAGTGTCGCTTAGGTAGTCCGTTCTCATTTAGGGTGTAAAGGTAAATCTGGTCTTGGGATGCTCAAGGGTTTTTATAAAAAATCTCCAGCCCTACGGGTAGTATTTTTTCTTTTAAACCCCTTGCTCTACCCATTCCCTACCTTTTTGATACATCCGAAACGAAAACGACCGAAGCGACAGAAAGACGCATAAAAAAAAGTCGGATAAACGAGAGGCATAAGGTTGGAAACTCAACTCTCTCAGCTCTTGAATCCGCATCATGAACAAAATAAATGGATATAAAAACAGCAGAACCAATATAAACCTCAAAAGCAAAGTTAATTGATATAGGGAAAAGGCCGTAGAATACCAAAAGAAACATAAAGGTATAGATGAAAATTTATTGAAGCATATATCTCCCTTAAATTGGACACACATAAATTTTCTGGGAGAATATTCATTCCAGTCAAATATGGCTTTGGGCATAAATGAATATAGACCTTTAAAAGTCTAATTTTATATACATAAATTAACTCTTTAAGATTGTTTAGAAGCTTTAGAGATTTAATTTATGTATATTTCTGTGAAAATACAGTCTTAGAGTAACATTTGTAGTAAATGTTGGTGATACCCCTATATATTTACATTGTATATTGTCCATTTTTTCCATCTTTTTGCTAATTAATATTTTCCATACTATTTTATTCCGTTTTCATGCTCTTTTGTTTTTTTACTAACAATCTTGCCATTTTATCCAACTTTGTAGGTGTCATATATCCGTTTCTTGAACGGATATATCTTTTGGCTTCATTAAGTTTTTTAGCTTTTTCTCTCGCTAAATGGTATTTCCTTGTTATGCTCTCCAGCTTATTAATTGCTTCATCTGCACACTTTTTGTAATCATCAGAAGAAGAACCCTCTAAGGCTTCTCTTATTTGCTCCAGACCGAAGTCTATTGCTTTAATTTCATCCTCTGTTATTGATATTTGCATAATAATCACTTTTGGTAATTTTTACAAGGCTTTTTCCTCGCTGTGATTCGCTTCTGTAGCACACGACAGTACATAGTACAATTCGCACAGACTTCATAGTGCTTGCACTGGCTACAGTGCTTGTCGCCATCGACCGGGAAAATAGAATTAATAAACTCCAGCATGGTAACATCTTCAAATCCGGATTCTTTTTGAGCTTTCAGACAATCCTTCATTGTTAATCCAGATTCTTCCACAAGTTGTTTTGCCAGTTCTGTTTCATTGTGAGAACAAACAAGAAACTGAACAGCTACCCAAATACCATTTTCGAATTTTCCCATATAATTTTAATTTACTGAAGTAGTAAAAATCTACTCTCCGAATACTTGTTCATAAGCATAATCATCTTTTAAATGAAGCTCTTTCCGGATTTTTGTGAGAGCATTCAAACTGTCTTTTAATTTTTCTTTTCTGGCTTTATAGTCTGCCGCATCAAAACCTTTCTCTTCAAGTTCTTCTATCTTAGCGTCTAACATAGCGTTAGCGCAGCATAGACCAGATATTATAGATTCTATATCCTTAAATTTGATATTCATATCTAATGCTATTTTAATTTGTCATTATATCCCATTCGCTTCGATTTAAGAAAGTCTTTAGCAGCATCTTTATCCTCATGTACCTCATATTCCCGGAAATACACAGCTTTCATAAGACATCTGCTATTTGTGTATCTCTCTTCACCTACTTCATCAGAATTAAGCACAAAACCTTCTTTTGCCCATTGTATAGCTGTCAGCTCTCTTTCTATTTTTGAATAGCCTTTCTCTTTCTTCCTGAGTTTATTTCTTAAAACTTCATGGAGTATTCTGGTTCGAGGACTTATAACACCATCTGCAGTAACAAGTGCTGAACAGTTATATCCAGGTTGCTCATAATATTCAATATTTTTCTGAATATCTTCTACGCTCATTTCTTCTATACGCTGCCTGTATTGTGCAATCGTTAGATTTGTCATATCTACTGCCATACTCTTGTTTTTATCAAATGGTGGCGTATTCGTCCTTTTCTTTAATTCGTTTGATTATAAGTTCAAAACGTTGTTTGGTAAGTGGTGTAAGTGTTTCGGGGTTCTCTCCATCATAATTTTCTCCATAGATAAGTGCATCCACTCCTATACCGTGGTTGTAGTTCTCCCGAATGCAGTTCCGGAGAGTCCAAAGGTTACGTAAGTTAACCCAGTCGGCTGTGCGGTTTCGTATCTGCCGGAATAACACAATGGCAGAGCGCATATAGTGTCCTACATGGTCGTAATCATGGAAAACACGCTCCCCCAAATAGTATAGAACTATTTCCTGATTTTGTTCGTCCTCGACCACCTGGCAAAGGAAGAAAGGGATTTTTCTCAGGTTTTCCCAATCAATGTAATTAGCTTTGGTCATGGTTTCTAAGATTTAGGATTTTCTCAAGGTCTTCGTAACTTCGAATTTCGTAAATATCATTTTGAACTTTAATATAGCCATTAATCTCCGTATGATTCCCGGTAATGGCGAACAAATCGCGAAATTCAACATCCAAAATTTTAGCAATCTCTACCAGTGTAGCTATGGACATGCCTTTTCCACCAGTTAAAATATTGCTAATGTATTGTTTGCTTTTACCCATTTTCTCCGCAAGTTCTATCTGCGATATGCCTTTCTCTTTAAGTATTTCTTTTATTCGTAATTTAGGTAATTCTTTTTCCATTGTTCTAAGTTTTTTGCAAATATATTCTTTCCTCGTTAGGTAAATAAAATAAGTTTACTAAACTTTGTTAAGTACACAAATGAAATTTATCTTTATCTTGTGTAGTAAAGAAAATAGATGTACTTTTGATAATGAAATCAAAATATAGATGATATGATTAAGTTACTTTATATTGACCTTTTTTGTGGTGCCGGGGGAACCAGTACCGGAGTTGAAAACGCACGCTACGCAGATGAACAATGCGCGAAAGTAATCGCTTGTGTAAACCACGATGCAAACGCCATCGCCAGCCATGCGGCCAACCACCCGGATGCGTTGCATTTCACTGAGGACATAAGGACACTGGAATTGTCCCCTTTGGTATCTCATGTAAAACGGATAAAGAAGATTTATCCGGATGCACTGATTGTGCTTTGGGCCAGCCTTGAATGTACTAACTTCAGTAAGGCAAAAGGTGGGCAGCCACGGGACGCTGACAGCCGGACGCTGGCAGAGCATCTTTTCCGATATATCGAGGCTATTGATCCAGACTACATACAGATAGAAAATGTTGAGGAGTTCATGTCATGGGGTGATATGGATGAAAAAGGACACCCCATCAGCAAGGACAAAGGACGATGCTATGAGAAGTGGAAACGCAACGTCAGGAAATATGGCTACGATTTTGACTGGCGCATTCTTAACGCTGCCGATTATGGTGCCTATACTACTCGTAAGCGGTTCTTCGGTATCTTCGCTAAGCGTGGACTTCCGATAGTATTCCCGGAACCAACACACTGCAAGGATGGGAAAAACGATATGTTCGGTCGGCTGGAGAAGTGGAAGCCTGTTAAGGATGTGCTGGATTTCTCAGACGAAGGAGATAGTATATTCTGCAGGAAGAAGCCGCTGGCCGAGAAAACTCTTGAACGCATCTATGCCGGACTGATTAAGTTTGTGGCTGGAGGTAAGGAGGCTTTTATTGTAAAGTATAACTCTATGAGTCGGACGGGTAAATACCAGGCACCAAGCATTGATGAACCATGTCCTACAGTAGCAGCACAAGGACGGCTTGCATTGGCAAAGGTAAACTTCCTCTCCAAGCAATTCAGCGGCCAGCCGGATAGCAAGAACATATCTGTGGACGGCCCTGCCGGAACAATCACCTGCAAAGACCACCACGCTTTCGTCTCAGCCTATTACGGGAATGGTCATAACAATTCTGTAGAACTTCCAGCACCTACGGTAACAACAAAAGATAGGTTGGCATTGGTAAATTCTGTTTTCATAGACAACCAATACGGTACCGGAAAACCGACATCTATTGAGCTGCCAGTTGGTACAGTAACCACGGTGCCGAAGTTCAATGTGGTAAGCTGCAAACCGTGGATAATGAACACAGCTTTCTCAAATGTAGGAAGCAGCATAGAACAGCCGTCACAAACAATCACGGCCAACCGTAAATGGCATTACCTTATGAATCCGCAGTTTGCCAGTGCCGGAGGTTCTGTGAACAACCCTTGTTTTACATTGATAGCACGGATGGACAAAATGCCTCCCTATTTGGTGGAAGTTGAAGGAGGTGTTGGTATACAGGTCACACCAGTGGACAGTCCGATGACTGCCAAGATTAAGGAGTTTATGGCTCTTTACGGTATTATTGACATTAAGATGCGTATGCTAAGGATAACAGAGCTCAAGAAGATAATGGGATTCCCAGAAGACTATATTCTGATTGGTACACAGTCTGACCAGAAGAAGTTTATCGGTAATGCCGTAGAGGTAAATATGGCCCGTGTTCTTTGTGAGGCTATCTGTAAGGAGATTATCAGAAAACGAAAAGTTGCATAAAAATTTTTCTATACATACATCTAACATTTTCCCCGCTGCAGTGATGCACCGTGGTTTTTTATTATAAATATATATGTCTATAAATATAGATGCGCAGAAATATAAATATATAAACATATAGAAATATAGATGCGTGTTTCTTCTTTGTTTCGAATTATACTTAATCATGAATCATACTATTATATGAAAAGTAAACAATATGAGTTTACTAAACTTTGTTAAGTAAACGGTAAAAATTTACTTTCGTCTTGCATAGTAAAGAAAATAGATGTACTTTTACACTGTGAGAAAAAAGATAATATGTATAATTTAATTCAGGAAATATGGAAACAGTTAATTGTATCAGTAATCAGAAGTTGACCGAGATTGAAAATGAAGTCTATAATCTTTGTGTTGCCAATGCTGAAACTTATGGAGAAGACGGTGGATTTTGTTATGATGAAACGGATTACGAGTCACTTGGTATTACACTCGAACAGATGAAAGGTTATCTTGGCCAACTTGTCAAGAAGGGATATATTACTGCTTGTGAGGGTTGTTACTTTACGCATTTTATAGTAGCGAATGATTGAGTATAATCGGCGGGGTGAAAGCCCTGCCTAAATAAAATAAGAGTCATGAGAAAGAAATATTTCAGCTTAATCTGGTGATTCTTCTGCCAGCTATAATTAAAAACAATTATGAAGGAAAAAGAAATACTGAAAGAAATTATCGAGTGGCTTAACAATGATACCAGCTACTTATCCACAAGAACCGATTATGCTAAAGGCTACAAAAATGGAATTATATGTGCGAAAGAAATAGTTGAAAGTATAATCAAAAACCACAAACCCAATTTGTTGGATGCTAATAATTAACATTAATAACGGGAACTATGGAAGCAATATCTAATTTTTCAGTTAAAGTAAGAAAACATGAAGGTCTTTTGTCCTGGATGAAAAAACGTAATATACTTTTTTCATTTTTGTGTGAACAAGAGATTTCCAATTTTCAGTCACTACTTATTATGCAATTGTTTACTTCACTTACTATATTAATGTGTTCAAGTTTCTTGAATACATTAACTCTATTTATATGTGTTATATGGTTTGTGTATTCTTTTATGTTATGTAAGAAATACATATCTCTAAAAAATTAAATAAGAAATATAGAAAGATGGATTTTGACCTTTTTAATTATGACAAATACATTGTGTCTTTTTCCGGTGGAAAGGACAGTACGGCTCTACTCCTATTCTTAATTGATAATGGAATAGACAAAAGCAAAATAGAATTATGGCACCAGGAAATAGACGGAAGAGGTGAAAACTTTTTTGACTGGGAGGTTACACCTGATTACTGCAAAAAATTAGCTGAAGCTTTTGGTGTATCAGTTTTCTTTCAGTGGAAAGATGGTGGATTTAAGCGTGAGATGCTCAGATGTAATGAACGAACAGCAAAGATATTCTATGAGTGCCCAGATAATACTATTCATAGTGTAGGAGGTGAAAAAGGTAAGTGCTCAACAAGATTAAAATTCCCACAACCTTCTCCTAATCTCAATGTCCGTTGGTGCAGCAGTTATCTGAAGATTGATGTATGTGCGGCTGCCATCAGGAACCAGGAGCGTTTTAACGGTATCCGAACATTGGTGTTATCTGGAGAAAGAGGTGAAGAAAGTAAGCAGCGTGCCGGTTATGCCATTTTAGAACCTGACAAATCAGATTTGCGGAATGGCAAAAAGATCATGAGGTACGTAGATAGATATAGACCCATACGAGATTGGACAGAGAGAAGAATATGGGATTTATTGGAAAAATACAGAGTAAGACCTCACCCGTGTTACTTTATGGGCTTCGGGCGTTGTTCATGTAAGTTCTGCATATTTGGTAATGCGAATCAGTTTGCCAGTGCAGCATGTATAAGTCATCAGAACTTTTCACAGCTCGTTCAATTCGAAATGGAATTTGGGTACACATTGAAAAGAGATACTGATTTATCTACCCTAATAAAGAAAGGTGTGCCGTACCATGATATTACTCCAGAACTGGCAAAATTAGCCACAAGCTACCAATACAACAGTGATATTTTTATTCCCTATACGCAACAATGGGAATTACCTGCAGGAGCTTTTAAGAAATGTGGAGGTCCTATGTAAGCTGTGCCTGATTGAATTGGCCGACTTACAAGGTTGAATAATGGCGATGAAATTATTTTTTTCGTTGTCTCAGGTATGTGTATAATGTAGCTTTGCTGATTCCGGTTGTTTTGATTATCTCCGATACTGTACAGGCGTTTGAATCGTATAATTTTAAAGCCAGTTCAATTTTCTTATGGTCGATAGAGGGTCGGCCTCCTTTTCTTCCTCTTGCCCGTGCAGCTGCTAAACCTTCTAATGTACGAAGTTGAGTTGACTCCCGTTCAAACTGGCTCAATCCAGCGAAAACAGAAAAAATGAGTCGTCCGTGTGGTGTTGTTGTGTCGAGCCATATTTCTTTCAGAGATTTTATATTTACCCCAGTTTGAGAAAATCTATCAACTAATTCAATTAAGAATTTCTGACTTCGGCTAAGCCTTGTCAGTTCAGAAACAATTACTGTGTCACCTGGTCGAAGAGCATCAAGCATCCGATGAAGTTCCGGACGGTCGTTCTTGCTTCCTGATACTTTTTCGGAATAAATTCTTTCGCAGCCTTCTTTTGCTAACTGGTCAATTTGTCTTTCAAGATTCTGCTCCAGCGTGCTTACACGTGCGTATCCAATTTTCATGTCTGAAAAGGTATTTTATAATGGGTTTATTGAACTTTGTTTTACAGACGAGTTTTCAGACAAAAATAAGCGTTTTTTCTGGAAGTGACAAGCCTTCGGTTTTGTAGTCTGAAAAACGGTCGTTTTTTAGACTATTTTTATGTATCCTTTCGAGTAAGGAAATTAATCAATCTGTTGTTACTTTGATAATCTCAGATAGATTAGTTGTGTATTGCTTACTAATATGCTCACATTTGAGGTGCCAAGATTTATTTTTTGTTCCCTGTACGGCTACCTTAATGGTATTATGACCGTTCTTGCGATTAATCGCATCTATGGCAGCGGCCAGCCGTGATTGCTTATCACGGTCTATAGTATCGAAAAGGTTTGTCTGGATGGCAGAATCAGGAACTATGTTCCAGACCATAACACCGGCTTTCTTGTACTGGTAACCGCCCTCTTTTCGGAAATCCATACGGAGGGCCCGGACTGCGGTGCTGACAAGTTCCTGAAGGTCGTTGGTTGCTACCTGCAGGTGGATGGTACGGTTGATGCAATGCTGCGGAAGATTCAGCCGGAAACGGCTGGTATAGGCGAAGACAGTTATCTCCGTACAGCAGCTGTGCTGCATGCGGAGCTTGCGCACACATTCTGATGTGAAGTTGGCGACAGCTTCCTCCAGGCTGGATAGTTCGGACAAGCCGGAGTCAGGGAAACTGCGGCTGGTACAGATACTCTTCTTCTGCGGAAGTTCCTCGACATCGATACAGCTTTCACCCTGAAGTTCCTTCCAGGTTCGTACACCGGTAATGGTAAGTAATCTCCGCACAAAACTCTCGCTTTTCTGAGTGAAATCCCAGGCCGTATTTATTCCGTAATAGCGCAGCTTATCCAAGCTCCGATGGCCGATACCCCAGACATCACCAATTTCGAATCCCTGCAGCGCCTTGATGCGCTTTTCCTCAGAATCAATCATACATACACCCTGATACCCCTTATACTTCTTACCGTAGCGGCTTGCCACCTTTGCCAGAGTCTTGGTCGGAGCAATACCCATTGTAACCGGGATGCCTGTACCCTTGCCAATAGTATTAACAATCTTGTGTCCGTAAGAAACCAGCTCCTCCCCTTCTCCGAAGCCGGATAGATCCAGGAACGCTTCATCGATCGAGTACTGTGTCAGTTCGGGCGTGAACTCGGACAACAGCATCATTACCCGGCGGCTCATGTCACCATATAGGTTGTAGTTGGAACTGAAGACAGCCACATTGTTAGCCTCCAAGATGTCACGGATCTGATAGAGAGGTGTACCCATCTTGATGCCCATTGCCTTTACTTCGTTGCTTCTGGCCACGACACAGCCGTCATTGTTAGAGAGAACAACGACAGGTTTGTCACGAAGCAGCGGATTGAACACGCGCTCGCATGAGCAGTAGAAGTTATTGCAATCGACAAGGGCTATCATCTTCCTTTTCTAAGCTGTCTCTTGATATTGTAAGTAAGAACACCCCATATCAGGAAGTTGTTTTCCTCTGTAATCTTTATGGGTGAATATTCTCTATTGGCCGGGACAAGCCAGATACAATTATCTTTCTCGTCAAAACGCACTGTCTTTAGCGTGAACTCGCCATCGATGAAAGCCACAACGATGTCACCATCCTGGGGTTCCAAGGACTTATCTATGACAAGCAAGTCACCGTCATCAATCCCGCAATCGCGCATTGAGTCACCGGCAGCACGAGCATAGAAAGTGGTTGCCGGATGGCGTATCAGTTCCCGGTTCAGGTCTATGCTATCAGTCATGTAGTCCTGAGCCGGAGATGGGAAACCAGCCTTCACGCCCTGGTCAGCAAACGGTAATGTAAGCTCGCTGCTCAGGTCTGCGGAGTACATTATCAGCTTTATATCGTTCATAAGGATAGACCTTTCTTTTGCATATCTTCGCGAACAAGTTCTGTTTCGCTTTTAGATAGGTCGGCTAATCTGACATTCATCGGATTTTCTGTCTGATACGCTTTGACATCTTCAATTAAAAGCTGAAAGTCATAAAGGAATTCTTGTGTAGCACCATGTCGTTTATATATATCATGGGCCGCTTCAAGAACTTCAACGGTGCAGCTATCGTCGCCCTGGAACACAATAGCTGGAATTTCATTCCTTACACACTCTCTCAATAGTTTAATCTGGTCTTTCATTTTTTTTGTGCAAATATATTTCGTTTTTTTCTCTTTTCCTATACTCCTTTTTCGTAGTGTATCTC
>ULXT01015866.1_pt1 | contig 28236 bp, 21 predicted proteins | sample 1961571 | NCBI WGS metagenome assembly ULXT01 (sample SAMEA4835846, study PRJEB28245) | human gut metagenome | biome: gut microbiome; material: fecal sample | place: Denmark | collected 2008
AACGGCGGCAAGGCGCCTTTACCCTACCCTACGACCTGCTTGCCAGTCCTGAAATTGAAAATATTCTGGAAAACAGCGACTTTGTGTTGATGCTCAATCAGGGCGCCAGCGACCGCGCAATTCTGGCGCAGCGGCTCTCCATCGCGCCGGATGAGCTGGCTCATGTCACCAACAGCGGCGAGGGTCAGGGACTCTTGTTCTTTGGGGATAAGGTCATTCCATTTGAGGACCGTTTCCCGAAAAATACTAAGCTGTACCAGCTTATGACAACGAAGCCTGCGGAGCAGGAGCCGAAAGGAGGTCCCCATGCAGACTGATGTGATCTACAACATGGACGCACTGGAAGCACTTCGCAGCTTGCCGGAGGAAAGCGTTCATTGCTGCGTGACCTCGCCGCCGTATTATGCCCTCCGGGATTACGGCGTGGAGGGACAGATTGGGCGGGAAAGTACGCCCAAAGAGTATGTTGCGCGTCTGACCGAGGTGTTTGCTGAAGTCCGGCGCGTTCTGCGTTCGGACGGGACGCTGTGGCTCAACATTTCAGATACCTTTGCCGGAAAAGGCAATCAGGGTGATGCGCTGGACCCGAAGTATCCCAACGGCAGGACTGGTCAGACCGTGGCACTGAACCGCACGGTAGAGGGCTGCAAGTCCAAGGATATGATCGGCATTCCGTGGATGCTTGCCTTTGCGCTTCGCGCAGACGGCTGGTATCTCCGCAGCGACATCATTTGGCGCAAAGGCAATCCCATGCCGGAAAGCTGCAAAGACCGTCCTTCTCGCTGCTATGAGCATATTTTCCTGCTGTCGAAATCCCGAAAGTATCTCTATAATGCCGATGCGATCGCAGAGCCGCTGGCTTCGTCCTCTGCTGCACGGTATAGGCGTAGGTGCTGCGGCGGCAAGTATGCCGAAAAGGTGCCGGGACAAAACAATGTGCAGGGACTCAATCTGATGCGGACCGGCTCATACTATGCGGACAAACCGGAACCCACCATGAGGAATAAGCGGGATGTGTGGGACATCAACACGGTATCCTATCGCGGCGGGCATTTTGCTGCCTATCCGCCCAAGCTGGCGGAAACCTGCATCCTGGCAGGCTGCCCGGAGGGCGGGATCGTTCTGGACCCGTTCTTCGGCAGCGGCACCACCGGTGCCGTAGCAAAGCAGCTTGCACGACATTACATCGGAATTGAGCTGAACCCGGAGTATTGCAAGCTGGCACAGAAGCGGATCGAGGAGGCATCCGCATGAAGTGGAAGCGCAATATCTACGATGCGGATGACGCCGCCCGCAGTAAGCGCCTGAAATTCACGCCGGAGGAACGGGCGGAAAACGCCAAGAAAAAAGCCGAGGTGCTGGGCGGTAAGCTGGAGCAGGCAAAGCAAGATTTGCCCAAACAGCGCCGCCCTGCCCTCAAGCGCACCGTAGACCCGGCAACCGGCAAGGTAAAGCACAGTGTTTATCTGGCGGAGGAAGTAAAGCCCCGCGGCAAGCGCAGTACAGCCGGTCGTGTAGTAACGGCTTCCGGTCGCATGGCAAACCGGCAGCTGCACCGCAAGCTGCGGCAGGTGGAGCAGGAAAATGTGGGCACCGAAGCTGCCCACAAGACGGAGCTTGTGACCGAGCGCACAGTAAGCAGCGCCGTCCGGCATGGGCATCGCTATGTCAAAGACACACCCTACCGCAAGGTGGAAAAGTTAGAGCGCAAAAGCACCAAGGCGACTGTGGAGGCGAGATACCGGGAAGCCATTCGGGATACCCCAGAGCTTCAGGAGCACACCTTCAAGGCACAGCTTCAAAAGCGGCGGCTGAAACGGAAATATGCCAAGGAACTCCGCAAGGCGCAGCAAGCCGCAGGCGGTGCGACCGTGTGGGAACGCGCGAAGAACGCCGTGACCGGTGCGGCGCAGACTGCCGGTGATTTTATCGTGCAGCACCAAAAAGGCGCACTGTGCATGGCGGGCATCCTTGCGCTGATGGTCTGTCTGCTGATGTCCGGACTGTCCTCCTGTTCAGCTATGCTGGAGGGCGTGACCGGTGCGATCACCAGCACCTCCTACACTGCCGAGGACCCGGATATTCGTCAGACGGAATCGGACTACACGGCACTGGAAAAGCAGTTGGAGCGCGAACTGGGCAGCATCGAGCAGACGCACAGTGGTTACGATGAATACCGCTATGATGTGGATACCATCGGGCATGACCCCAATGAGCTGATCGCCTACCTCACCGTGAAATTCAATGACTTTAAGCCGGATGAGGTTCAGGCGGCGCTCAAAGACCTGTTTGAGCAGCAGTACACGGTCACGCTGACGCCGGTATCCGAAACGCGGTATAAAACTGTGAGCCATACCAACAAGGACGGCACAACCAGTTCAAGGCGTGTGGCATACACCTACAAGATATTGTATGTGACCGTCCGCAATCGCTCGTTGGGAACCGTTGTGCGGGAGCTGCTGACCGAGGATGAGTATAAGCGGTATCTGGTGCTCTTTCAGCAGAAAGGCAACCGACCGGATATTTTCGGAGATAACATCTACGCAAACCCGTCCGAGGGGCCGAAGTATGAGATCCCCGGTGAAGCACTGTCCGACCCGTCGTTCAAGGCGCTCATTACCGAAGCGGAGAAATACTTGGGGTATCCCTATGTGTGGGGCGGCTCGTCACCGTCTACCTCGTTTGACTGTTCCGGCTTCGTGTGCTGGGTCTACACGGCCAGCGGCGTTCATAACCTGCCGCGTACCACGGCGACCGGCATCTATAATCAGTGTACCATCATCTCGAAAAGTGAAGCAAAACCGGGCGACCTTGTGTTCTTCACAAAAACCTACGATTGTGACGGTCCGGTGTCGCATATCGGCATCTATGTGGGCAACGGCATGATGATCCACGCCGGTTCGCCCATCAAATACGCCAGCATCGAAACTTCGTACTGGCAGGAACATTTTTACGCATTCGGCAGGCTGTGAGCCTGTCTTTTTTGTTAGGAGGCATTGTATGAACCCCAGAATCAAGAAGATCGAACAGGAAATCGACAAGCTCAAGGGCAAGGTCGCATTGTATCAGACACGCTGCCGTGAGCTGGAGCAGCAGAAGCGCGAACTGGAGAACACGGAGATCGTCGGCGTGGTGCGGAGCATGGATGTTTCGCCGGATGAGCTGGCGGAGGTGCTTCGTGCGCTTCGCAGCGGCGCACCGCTGCCGCAGAACCATCTGAACAAGGAGGACAACACCCATGCGAACTAAATTCCGTACCTTGGCGGTCACACTGATGACCGCCCTCTGCATGACGCTCTTTTGTGTCCCTGCTTTCGCCATGAGCGAGGAACCGGCGCAGTCCACCACATCTCCCGCAGAGGCAACCACGCCCGCTGATGCAGAAACCGGCACTTCGTCCAATCCCTTTACCCCCAACGGCACGGGTACGGTGGTGGATAACGCCACCGATGAGGACGGTAAGGAGTTTTACACCATCCAGACCGCAGATGAAAATGTGTTCTACCTCGTCATTGACAAGCAGCGCGGCACCGAAAATGTGTATTTTCTAAACGCCGTGACCGAAAGCGACCTGATGGCACTGGCGAAAAAGGACGATTCCGCTGCGACCGCGCCGGTCGAGCCGGAACCCACGCCGGATCCGGAAAAACCGGCAGACGGACCGGCACAGCCGGAGCAGCCTGCTAAGACCGGCATCAGCACGGGCATGATGCTGCTCATCGGCATCGTGGTGCTTGCCGCAGGCGGTGCCGGTTACTATGTGAAGATCTACAAGCCGAAGCACGAACTGGGCGACGCGGAGGATTGGGACGATATTTCCTTTGCCGGACCGGAGGACGAACCCGTGGAGGAGGACTTTTCTGAACTGACCGCCGAAGAAGAAGCCGAACATCGCAGACGCTATGAGGAAGATGCAGATGAGGACGAGGATATGGACGGTGACAGCGATGCCCCTGTTCAGTAACCGTCCGGGCATGGAGCGCATGATGCAGCAGAAGCCTGCTGGTGGGAAAGAGCCGGAAACCCCGGCTCTCCCGCCGGAGCATCCCTGTCATGACTGCGGCTATGGCAGGCAGCGCCCGTGCATCGGGATCTGCTATAAAGAACTCATGGAACAGCACTTTGGGAGGAAACAGGAATGAAACTCATTATAACCGAGAAACCGTCCGTCGCGCAAAGCATCGCTGCGGTGCTGGGCACACGGCAGCGGCAGGACGGCTATCTGGAGGGCGGCGGCTATCTCGTAAGCTGGTGCCTTGGGCATCTGGTGGAAATGGCGGCGGCAGACGCCTATGACCCCGCCTATTCCAAATGGCAGATGGACGATCTGCCCATTCTGCCGGAGCCGTGGCAATATGTTGTGACGCCGGACAAAAAGGCGCAGTTTGCCGTACTGCAAACGCTCATGCAGCGGAACGATGTGGAGAGCATCGTGTGTGCCACCGACGCCGGACGCGAGGGCGAGCTGATTTTCCGCCTGGTCTATGAAATGGCGAACTGCCGCAAACCCATTGAGCGCCTGTGGATCTCCTCAATGGAGGAAAGCGCCATTGAGGACGGTTTTGCCAATCTTCGTCCCGGTGCAGAGTATGATTCGCTCTATGCGGCGGCGCTCTGTCGTTCCAAAGCAGACTGGCTGGTAGGCATCAATGCAACGCGCCTGTTTTCCACGCTGTACCATCGGACGCTGAATGTGGGGCGCGTGATGACGCCCACCCTTGCTCTGGTGGTAGAGCGTGAGAGCGCTATCGAGAACTTCAAAAAGCAGAAGTTCTACACGGTGGAGCTGGACTGCGGCTTTCGTGCGGTGTCAGACCGCTTTGCACAGCGCAAGGACGCGGACAAGCTGTGTGCCGCCTGCGAGGGACAGTCCCTCACCGTAACCGCTGTGGAGCAGACGAAGAAAACAGCGCGTCCGCCGAAACTGTACGACCTCACTACCTTGCAGCGGGACGGCAACCGTCTGTTCGGCTATACGGCGCAGCAGGTCTTGGACTACGCACAGGCGCTTTATGAGAAGAAACTGCTGACCTATCCCCGCACGGATTCCAATTATCTGACCGAAGATATGGCGGACGGCGTTCCGACTCTTGCCGAGCAGTCTGCAAAGCTGCTGCCGTTTGCGCCGCCCTATGCGATCACGGATGTGGGGCGCGTTGTTGACAGCAGTAAGGTATCCGATCACCATGCGTTGCTGCCCACCATGCAGGTCACAGAGGATGCACTGGCGTCACTGCCTGCCGGTGAGCGCAATGTGCTGACGCTGGTGATGGTGCGGCTGCTGTGCGCCATTGGTAAAATCCATCAGTATGAGGATACTGCTGTCCGGCTGGAGCAGGACGGCGCAGTCTTTACCGCCAACGGGCGCACGGTGATAGAGCCCGGCTGGAGGGCAACGGAGAAAGCGTTCCTCTCCACTCTGAAACAAAAACCGGAGGCGAGCGAACCGCCGGATACGCTGCCGACGCTGACACAGGGACAGACCGTATTCGCTTCCCGTGCCGTGACAAAAGAGGGCTCCACCACACCGCCCAAGCACTTTACGGAGGACACGCTGCTCTCAGCAATGGAACACGCCAGTGCAGAGGAGTTTGCTGAGATCGAGGGTGTAGAGCGCACCGGGCTGGGTACACCTGCGACCCGCGCCGGTGTTCTGGAAAAGTTGGTGAAGGGCGGTTTCCTGGAGCGAAAGGGCCGTCAGCTTCTCCCTACGAAAAAGGGTCACAACCTCGTTGTGATCCTACCGGATAGCATCAAGTCCGCAAAGCTGACAGCAGAATGGGAGTCTGCACTGAAAGAAGTCGAGCACGGTACTCTATCCACGGAGGAATTTCTGGCTGGCATTCAAAAGCAGGTGTCCGAGCTGGTGGCGTGCTATAAGAATGTGCAGGTGGAAACCGAACTGTTTGATGAGCGCGAGAGCATTGGCGCGTGTCCCCGATGCGGCGGGAGCGTCATGGAGCGCAAGCTGAGCTTCCAGTGTACCCGGCAGGGCTGCGGCTTCACCATGTGGAAAAATGACCGATTCTTCAAGGATAAGCATAAGGAACTGACGAAATCTGCGGCGACGGCGTTGCTGAAAAAGGGGCGCGTAAAGATGTCCGGCCTATTCAGTGAAAAGAAAGGTACGACCTACGATGCTGTCGTCGTTCTTGCCGATACAGGGCGGTATGTGAACTATAAGCTGGAATTTGAGAAAAAGGCAGAAAAACGCACAGCCAAATGAGGCTGTGCGTCATCGCAATTATTCCAGCAGATCGGCATGGCTGCCGGTTCTTGCTGCAGTGAGGATCAACTCACCGTGATCGATCATGTAGATCAGGAGCCAATCCGGTCGGATATGGCACTCGCGAAAACCGAGATAATTCCCGGTCAGTGCATGATCTCGATGCTTTGCATCCAGTGGGCGTTCTTCCAGCAGCATTTGCAGAACATTCTCTAATTCCTGCATAGGAAGTCCACGCTTCTTTGCCAGCTTATAGTCCTTTCGGAACTTGCCGGTGGTCTGTAAGGTCAGCATTCGTTATCCAAGTCCTCCAGCAGAGCACGGGCAGAATCATAGCGCTTGGCGGAGATTTTTCCGCTGGAAATGTCCCGCGCCTCCTGCATGGCGGCTTCGGTTTCTGCGTTAAACCGAGGCTGACGCACCTCAAAGGGTAATCCACCCACCATCAAGGACTGATGCAGAAAAATGTTGATCGCGTCTGCAACGCTGATACCAAAGCTGCCGAAAAGCTGCTCCGCACCCGCTTTGGTTTCCGGTTCCGTGCGGATATTGATATTTGCGGTTCTTGCCATACTGCATACCTCCTTCTTCTGCCCTTATTATATCCAGAATGACACACAAATGCAACCAGTTGTTTTACAATTTACAAACTATTTAGAAAGGAACAGCGATGAACGAAAATACGAAACGGTTAGAACCCGTCCCGTTCGACACCTTTGCCGAACACCTCGGACCCAAGCACGAAAATGTCAAGGACGCCGAATACATTTTGAGCGACGGCACGATGCTGACCTCCATGCCGGATATTCCGTGGCTGTATCAGTCCGCGGAGCATCTTGTGACCGGCGAAGCTGCCATCCCGAAGGTCTACACTCCGGTGTATACCGGTGCGTCAGACCTCCAGCCGTCTGCTTTTGATGAGATCGGACCGCTGGCACAGCTCTCCCGTATTACCGCCGAAACCGTCCCGATGGGCTTGCCCGGATTCGGGCAGCGGCAGGAACCCGGCTTTGTGCTGGACAGCGGCTATGTGCTGCTGAACAGCGAGCGCACCCCGGACGGCGGCTACAAAGCCGGTGCCGGAATGGATGGGATGTACATGATGACGGGTCAGGTCTTTCAGCCGTTACAAGACGAAAACGGAAGAATCGTCGCATTCATGGCACAGACGCCGGAGCGTGAAAAGCAGATCGTCCATCAGGGATACGCTATCATCGACCGGATGCAGGCTGGAGCCGTAGAGTTCGTGCTGGGCGAAAACCCCAGAGCGCCGCAGCCCTATGTCACATGGCGGCATACCATCGGGGATGCGCCCACGGACTTCTATTGGGGGCATTACTTCGGCAGCTACCACAAAGCAAAAGCGGATCTGAAAAACCGGGCAAAGGAGTACATCCAGATGTACAGCGAAGAAAAGCCGACTTCCGTTCGTGCGCAGCTTGCCCAGATGCAGCAGGAGCAGAAACAGGCATCCCCAAACCCTGCAAGAGTGCAGGAAGAACGATAACTACCATTTTGCGGGCGGTGCGGAAATGACGCGCCGCCCGCAGCTTTGAAAGGAGGCAACAGAATGTCGAAAATACAAACGATCTCCGGCTTGTTTGCACATACCTGTGAACAGGTCACACACTCGCCGCAGGCGTGGATGGAGTTCCTCACCACAGCGTCCCGGTTCTACAAGGCATATGATTTTGACGATCAACTCCTCATCTATGCCCAGCGCCCCGATGCTACCGCCTGCGCGGACATCGGATTCTGGAACGACGAGATGCGCCGCTGGGTCAATGCCGGAACAACGGCGATCGCCCTCATCCGCAAAGGCTACGGTGGCAAGCCGTATCTGTCCTATGTCCATGATATTGCAGATACCCATCCGGTCAAGGACGGCAAAACGCCGTGGATCTGGCAGCTGCGCCCGGAGCATGAAACAGCGGTCTGTGAAATGCTGCGAGAGAAATTTGACGGTAATGGCGCAGACCTCGGCGCTCTGCTGATGGATACCGGCGAAAAGCTGGCGCTGGAGGTCTGTGCAGATATGACACAGGACCTCATTTATGAAAAAGTGGACAGTTTTCTGGAGGAGCTGGACGATCTCAACATCGAGGTCGCATTCCGCAATCTGGTTCGCGCCAGCACCCAGTACGAACTGCTGACCCGCTGCGGTGTAGACCCTGCGGACTATCTGGATGAGGATGATCTGCGAGGGGTGACGGACTTCAATACTCCTGCCGTCCTTGCCTACCTTGGCACAGCGACCGCACAGGCAAGCCGTACAGCACTTCTGGAGGTCGGACGCACGGTGCGCCAAGCAGAACTCGACCTGCGAAAAAAAGACCTTGCAAAACCGCCGCAAGTCCTCTATAATGAAAACACGAACTTTACCACATTAGCGTGCGAAAGGAGCATGGAACATGGAGAAGTTGACTTACACCGAGCAGAGAGGATTTCTGGTGCCGGATCTGACGATGGACGAGATGCCGGAGCAGACGCAGTTGGGACGCTTCGGGAAGCTGCGGGAGAAGTACCTGATGGAGCACCGCAAGGGACTGTACAGCTCGATGCTGATGACCGGCAAGCTGTGGACGCACCTGACGGAGATCGACCGGCAGGCAGCGGAGATGCTGGACCGCATGACAGAGCAGCAGGCACAGACGATGGGCGTGACCGAGAAGCTGAAAGCGGAAAATCAGATGGCGTGGGTACAGCAGATGAACAACATCCGTCACTCCGCGGAGGAAAGCGTACTGAGCGACCTGATCTACGCTTAACCGAAATCGACACACCGTTTTCCACACCGGCAGACTACGGGCAGGTATCCCTGTTCCGTACCCCGGAGGAACAAATTGAACAGATCGCAGACAGCGCAGAGGCATCGGCCCCTGCGCTTTTTGCTGCCCGTCTGACGGATTCCATCACGGACCGTATCTTGGCGGCGGGCGGAAATGAGCGAAACAGCAGCCTGCGGATCTATGCTCGGTATCAGGCAGCGGACAGTGCCGGAAATATTGCGGCGTTTCTGAAAAAGGAATACGGTGTCGGTGGTCGCGGCTTCACCGTGGACGGCGCACCGTTTTCGCTGTGGTTCGATGAAGCCGGTATCTGCATCGCTGCCGGAAAGGCGGCGCGATTTGCGCCGTCTGCGGTGCGTTTCACCTGGGAACAGGCGGAGCAGCGCATCCGAAAACTGGTAGAGCGTGGTGCATACCTGCCCACCGATCAAGTGCCTTGGGCGCGAGGCAATGAGTATAAGGAACTCTCGCAAAACCTGTGGTACATGATGCAGGACACCGAAAGCGGTCCTAAAATCAAGGAATTGATGCCCGTGCTGTCTGACTTGTACGCCGGTCCGCCGTATGGGTTCCCGGATGCAACGAAGCGTATTTTGGACACGCTGCAAACGCCGGAAGGATTGAAAACCATTACGGATGAAGTGCGCGTGTTCTACTCTGCCTACGCCGCAGATCCTGAGCTTATGCGATGGAAACGGTATGCCCCGGTGCGCCAGCTTCGGACGCTGGAGGAACTGGCACAACCCGCGAGAGTATTTGCGACTGACCCGGATTTTCAACAGGTCAAGGTCAGCTTTATCACGCAGGATGAAGTGGATGCGATGATTTCGGAGTATCCAGGCAACACAAAATATCGCCTTTCTGTATCCAGCTATTTCGCGCTGCATCCGGACCGAAAAGAGCGTCAGGATTCGATGAAAGATCGCTTTGGACTCAGCGGTCAGAGCGATATTGTCCGAAATATTTGGTGTGACAGCAAGGGAATGAAGCTGGAACGGTCGGCTGGCAAAAAATATGATGCTGTCCTGCTTCGCTGGCCGCAGGTGGAAAAGCGTATTTCGGAGCTGATCGCCGCAGACCGGTTTCTCACAGAGGAAGATAAACAGCAGATTCCAGACTATACGAAAAATGTGTTGGCACGGCGCATTGACCGTCTGTTTGCCTGCGCCCCGGCGACCGCAGAGTGTCCTTACCAGCGAGGCGATATTTCTTCCGACAATACCCCGGAGATCGTGGCAATGCTCACGGAGCCGAAAGAAACCGAGCGTTTGCAGGCGGCGATGCAGAATGTGCTGCAAGGCATGACGCCGGAGGATCGCGGCTACGATGCCTGCATCCGCGCCTACGACAGTCTGACCGCATACCGAAACGGCACCTTTGACCTATGGAAGTCCGATCCGGCAGTTTCCGCACAGGCCAAGCCAGAGAAAACGCAGACAGCCGCACAAAAGCCGACCTCTGCACTGGATGAAGCTGCCCGCAAGCTGTTTCGAGGAACTGCACCGCTGGCGGACGGAGATCAGCTTTCCTTGGATATGTCCCCGCAGCCGACGCCGTCCGTAGAGCCGACCGAAGAACAGCCGAAGCTGCGTACCATCACCATCGATCTGACCGCACCGAGCAAGAAACCTGAAAAGCAGTACGATCTTGGCTATGGACATCTTGGCAACGGCATGACCGTCTGGAACAAGGCAGAGTTGGCCGATGGCGATTACAAGACTGTGGCACATATCCAGCCGGACAGGACCGTGACTTTCTACGAGGATATGCCGGACGCTGTGCGATCGGAGATCGAAAAGATCGCCCGCACCATGGAAATGACTGTTTCCGCAACGCAGGATGCCCCGGTATTCTCCACACCAGCTCAGACGGAGTCGGAAAAGGAGATGGATGGAGAAATTCCTACGGAGCAGGGCGAAGATAAAACAATAATAATTCCTAATAACGAGAGTGAATCAGCCGCACGATCCGAAGAAACAGCAGACGAACCGCAGTTCCATATCAACGGTGAAGAATACCTCCGTCTGAAAGCAGAATACTCGACGCACATGATCGGTGTGCAGGATGGTCGGTACATCCTGTTCTGCTGCGCAGATGCCACGCAGATCGTCAAAGATTATCCACGCAAGGTCTACGAACAGGACATCCCCGGCATGGGTAAGGTCCCTGTCACCGGCTTTGCCGAGGGCTGGCAGGCTGTGGGCAGCAAGCTCCAGCAGCGGGGACACAGCGTCACCTTTGGGCAGGAGAAAGACGGAGAGTATGAGGTCATTCAAAGTCTGGACATCAGCGAGTATATTCCCCTGCGGATGAAGCTGGAGGATGACGGGCGTATCTTCACCGTGGAGAGCGTGGATTACAGCGCCGGCAAGGTGGAACTGCGGGATGATACTTTTGCATCTCACCGGGGATTTCCTATCTTCCGTAATGAGCCGGTAACATATGTGCGGGAATGGGTAGAGCAGCAGCGTGACGCTGATCTGACTGCTGCCGCAGAGGGCAAGGAGCCGCTGAACCCGGTTCTCACCGGTGAGGACGCACTGAATGCCGCGCTTCTGGAACAGGCAAAAGGTTTGATCCTCGACTTTTGGAGCGAAGAATATCGATCCGATAAAACGGAATTTCCTCCGGAAACCGACCTGCACCATGTAGGGCTCGCCTACTCCACGGCAGGAGATAACGATGAGCATGAAATACAGGTAGAAGCCGACCTCATTGACTATGCCATCAATTATTACGCAGACGGCGTGTTGGTGCTACAGGAGAAATGGGACAGTCTGCAAGAGCTGATCCACAACGAGCTTGAAACTCTGGACTTCGATGTATTGTATTCGACAGCGGTTCATGAGGCAGACTTCCCGGAGGAGCCGGAACAGTCTGAAAATTTTCATCTGACGGACGGCGACATCAATGTTGGCGGTCAAAAAAGCAAGTATCAGGACAATGTGGCGGCGATCAGACTGCTGAAAACACTGGAAACAGAGCAACGCCAAGCGACACCAGATGAACAGTCTATCCTTGCCCGCTACTCCGGCTGGGGCGGCATCCCGCAGGCGTTTGACGAACAGAACGAAAAATGGGAAAAAGAATATTTTGAACTGAAAACTCTGCTGACACCGGAGGAATACGCCGCCGCCCGCAGTTCCACGCTGAACGCCCACTACACCTCGCCTACGGTGATCCGCGCCATGTATGCCGCGCTGGAGCACATGGGCGTCAAGCCGAACACCGTGCTGGAACCGGCGATGGGCATCGGCAATTTCTTCGGTCTGCTGCCGGAGCAGTATCACAGCGCCAAGCTGTACGGAGTCGAACTGGACAGCATCACGGGTAGAATCGCAAAGCAGCTTTACCCGGAGGCAAATATCACCGTGGACGGCTTTGAGCGCGTCGAACTGCCGGACAACGCCTTTGACCTTGCCATCGGCAATGTGCCGTTTGGCAATTACAAGCTGTCCGAGCCGCGCTATAACGAGAATAATTTCCTGATCCACGATCATTTTTTCGCAAAATCTCTGGATAAAGTACATCCCGGAGGCATTGTTGCCTTCATCACCTCCAAAGGCACATTGGATAAAAAGGACCGCGCTGTGCGCGAGTATCTGGCGCAGCGAGCAGACCTGCTGGGCGCGATCCGCTTACCCAGCAATGCCTTTGCCAAGAACGCCAACACAGAAGTCACCTCGGACATCATTTTTCTCCAAAAACGGGAGCAGCCGCCGGAGCAGCTGCCGGACTGGGTGGAACTGGGTCAGACCGCAGACGGTATCCCGGTCAACCGCTATTTTGAGCAGCACCCGGAAATGATCCTCGGCACGATGGTCTGGGACAAGAAGATGTACAGCAACGATCTGGAAACCCGCTGCCTGCCGGTAGAGGGTGCCGATTTGGGGAGCCAGCTTGCAACAGCGATTCAGCACCTCGACCAGCCGGATACACAGCTTCTTTCCACTGACACCGCCGAATTGCCGGAGATTGTGATACCGTTTGCGGAAGAAACGGAACCGGTTCGCAGCTTTAGCTATACCGAGCAGGACGGCGTTCTTTATTACAAAAATGCGACCGAACTGGAACCGGTGAGCGAAGCCGTGACCACGATGGAGCGCATTCGCGGGATGCTCACCATTCGGGATATTACCCGCAGCCTGATCGACCTCCAGATGCGTGGCGGCACCGATGCAGAGATCCATGAATTGCAAGCAGACCTGAACGATGCTTATGATACCTTCACCGCAAAGTACGGACTGCTGTGCAGTACGGCGAACAAGCGAGCCTTTGAGCAGGATTCGTCTTACTGTCTGCTGCGGTCTTTGGAAATTATTGACGAGGACACCGGTAAGCTGGAACGCAAGGCGGATATGTTCACCAAGCGCACCATCAACCGAGAGATCGTCATTGACCATGTAGATACGGCAAGCGAAGCGCTGGCGGTATCCATTGGGGAGCGTGCCTGCGTGGACCTGCCGTTTATGGCAAGTCTGCTGGGGCGCGAGAATACCGAGAGCATCGTCGCAGAGCTGCAAGGGGTCATCTACAAAGACCCTACAGCCGGAGAAGACCCTCTTGCCGGTTGGCAGACGGCAGATGAATATCTGTCCGGCAATGTCCGAAAGAAGCTGACTGCCGCCCGTGAAGCAGCGGAACGCGATCCTGCCTTTGCCGGAAATGTGACAGCGCTGGAGAAGGCGCAGCCTGTGGATCTGACAGCGGCGGAGATCGATGTGCGCATCGGCGCAACGTGGATCGAACCGGAATATTACACGCAGTTTGTACATGAGCTGCTGAAACCCTCTCATTGGGCGAAACGGGAGGTGCGTGTGCTGTACTCCGAAGTTTCCGGCGAGTGGCGCTTGACCGGAAAGACAGCAGACAGCGAAAATAACTCCCTTGCCTATGTGACCTACGGGACCAAGCGCCGCAATGCCTACACCATCATCGAGGACAGCCTGAATCTTAAGGACAGCCGTGTCTATGATACCGTGACCGACGACAGCGGCAAGGAAACACGGGAGCTAAATACCAAGGAAACGATCCTGGCACAGCAGCGGCAGGACTTGATCCGGGAAGCATTCAAAAGCTGGATCTGGAAGGACCCGGCGCGTCGGGAAACGCTGTGTAAAAAGTACAACGACCTCTATAACGCCATTCGCCCCCGTGAGTACAACGGTGAGCATCTGCGCTTTACCGGTATGACGCCGGATATTGCGCTCCTGCCGCACCAGCGAAACGCGGTGGCGCGTATGCTCTACGGCGGAAACAGTCTGCTGGCACACTGCGTGGGTGCAGGCAAGACCTTCGAGTGTATTGCCGCCGCAATGGAGGCCAAACGGCTGGGGCTTGTAAAGAAAAACCTTGTAGTAGTGCCGAATCACCTGACCGAACAGTGGGGCGCGGATTTCCTGCGGCTGTACCCCGGTGCAAACATTCTTGTAGCAACGAAAAAGGATTTTGAACCGGCAAATCGTAAGACCTTTTGCAGCCGGATCGCCACCGGCGATTATGATGCCGTTGTGATCGGTCACACGCAGTTTGAGAAGATTCCACTCTCACCGGATCGGCAAAAGGCGGTCATCCACGATCAGATCGACCAGATCCTTGAGAGCATTGACGAGGCGAAAAGTCAGAACGGCGAGCGTTATACCATCAAGCAGTTGGAACGGATGCGAAAAACGCTGGAGACCCGTCTGGAAAAGTTGAATGACCAGAGCCGTAAGGATAATGTCATTTACTTTGAGGAACTTGGCGTAGATAAGCTCTTTGTGGATGAGGGACATCTGTTCAAAAATTTGTTCCTCGCCACAAAAATGCGGAATGTTGCCGGCATCGGTCAGACTGACGCACAGAAGTCCTCGGATATGTTCGCAAAGTGCCGTTATCTTGATGAGATCACCGGCGGAAAGGGCGTTGTCTTTGCCACCGGAACCCCGGTCAGCAATTCCATGTCGGAACTCTACACCATGATGCGGTATCTGCAATACGATCTGCTGGAGGAAACCGGACTGCTGCATTTCGATTCTTGGGCGGCGAACTTTGGCGAAACAGTTACCTCAATGGAACTCGCCCCAGAGGGGACCGGTTTCCGGTCCCGCACCCGATTTGCGAAATTCTTTAACCTGCCGGAGCTGATGGCAATGTGGCGTGAATCGGCGGACATCCAAACAGCAGAAATGCTGAAGCTGCCCGTTCCGGAGCATGAGAGCATCACAGTCGTGACGAAGCCCAGCGCGTATCAGCAGGACATGGTAGCCGAATTAGGTGAACGCGCCGAAGCCATTCGCCGCCGCATGGTGGAACCCAAAGAGGATAATATGCTCAAGGTCACATCGGACGGACGCAAGTTGGCGCTGGATCAGCGCCTTGCAGACCCGACGCTGCCCGACGACCCGGAAAGCAAGGTCAATGTGTGCGTTCAGAATGTGTATCAGGTCTGGCAGGACACGGCGGAGCAGAACGGCGCACAGCTCATCTTCTCTGACCTGTCTACCCCAAAGGGTGACGGCTCGTTCAATGTGTATGAGGACATCAAGCAAAAGCTGATGGAAAAAGGCATCCCACCTGAAGAGATCGCCTTCATCCACGATGCAAAAACGGAAAACCAGAAAGCGGAACTTTTTGCAAAGGTTCGCAAGGGTCAGGTGCGCGTTTTGCTGGGTTCTACGGCAAAAATGGGCGCTGGCACGAATGTGCAGACACGCCTTGCGGCACTCCACCATATCGACTGCCCGTGGCGGCCGGCTGACATCGAGCAGCGCGAGGGACGCATCCTGCGGCGCGGAAATTCGTTCAAAAAAGTCAAGCTGTTCAAGTATGTCACCGAAGGCACCTTTGACGCTTATAACTGGAGCATCTTGGAGAACAAGCAGAAGTTCATCGGTCAGCTGATGAGCAGCAAGAACCCGTCCCGTACCTGCGAGGATGTGGACGCTGCGGCACTGAGCTACGCTGAGGTCAAGGCGCTTGCCTCCGGCGATCCCCGCATCATTGAGTACACGGAACTTGACGCACAGGTCACAAAGCTGAAACTGGTCAAGGCAAACTTTGAAAGCCAGAAGTACGCTCTGGAGGACAAGCTGCTGAAATTCTTCCCGCAATCCATCCTGCGGGAGCAGGAGTTTATCCAGGCGCTCACCGAGGACAGCGCCCACCTTCAGGAGCATACGCCTATCGAGTTTTCCATGCAGATCGGCGGCGTGACCTACACCGAACGCAAAGCCGCAGGTCAGGCGATTCTGGATGCCTGCACCGCTATGCAGGATGTTTCCGAAAAACACACGATTGGCGAATATCGCGGTTTTCCCATTACCCTGTGGGCGAATGTGCAGACGCAAAAATTCCAGCTTACGCTCCACCACAAGCTGTCCCAAGAGGTAGAATTGGGTGCGGATGCTGTGGGCAATACGACCCGCATCGATCATGTGTTGGACGAGATCCCAAAGAATCTGGATAAGCATAAGACAGCACTGGAAAACCTGACTGCCCAGCAGCAGGAAGCACAGGAGGAGGTAAAACGACCCTTTGCACAGGAGCAGGAATTGACCGACAAGACCAACCGTCTAAATGTGCTGCGTCTGGCGCTCCACATGGATGACGGCGAGAAACCGCAGGCGGAGCACACGGAGGAAAAGCCGTCTATCCGCGGAATGCTCAAACGCATGGGCATGGAATCTGCGGCAACGGCAGCTGCACCGGGCCGATCTCACAGTCAGGAGGCGGAACTTGCATGAAGCCGGACAGCGGACGCACGATCCCACTCTACTTTAAGGTATCTCCCGAAGAAAAGGCCAGGATCGACGAGAAGATGGAACAGCTCGGTATCCACAACCGCCGTGCCTACCTGCGGAAGATGGCGGTGGACGGTTACGCCGTCCGAGTAGACATGGCGGACTTTAAGGCGCTGGTATCCCTGCTGCGGATCTGTTCCAACAACCTCAATCAGATCGCAAAGCGCGTGAACAGCACTGGCAACCTCTACGCCGAGGATGTAGCAGATCTACAAAGCCGGTACGGTGAACTGTGGAATGCGGTCAGCACGATTCTGAGCAAGATGGGAAATCTCTGAAAAAACTTTACTTTATCGCTTTAGTGTGGTATATTAAGGGCATAGAGCAGAGATCGGAGGTTTGGAGAGATGAGGATCGTATTCAAGATTTTGTTGTTCCCGGTTGTATTTGTTCTGTCGATGCTGGTTTGGTTCTGCCGTGCAATGTGCTGGTTCTCGTCTGGTGTCCTGAGCCTTGCATCTTTTGTGTTCTTTGCGCTGGGCATCTTGGCACTGTTTGAAAAGGATTATTTCAATGTGGGTGTTGGCATCATCACCGCATGGCTGCTCAGTCCCTTCGGCCTGCCGCTGGCAGCGGAGTGGATCATTGACCGGGTAGAAAATGTAAAAGACGCGATTGCAGCGAATCGAGTAGGAGGCTCTCCCGAATAGAGAGCCGACCTCTCACACCACCGTGCGTACCGACCGGTACACGGCGGTTCAACCGCATGAGTGCAAGGACTCGTAGTAGTTGAGGATACTAAAGTATCCCGCTGCTGCGAGTCTTTCGTTTGTAATGGAACATTTTAGTATAGGACTCCCGGCGATACGCCAATACCCCAGTCTGGAATTTCCCCACTGGTAAGCCCTGTCAGCCGGGATGCCCAGCTTTCTCAAATTGGCTACCTTCGTTTTGGGCTTCTTCCACTGCTTCCAAATGTACATTCGGAACCTGCGCCGCATCCATTCATCCCAAGACATCAGCGTCCGTTTCATATTGGCTACTCGAAAGTAACCAATCCAACCGCGGATGAACACCTTCACTTCCTGCATTACTCTGCGGACATTGCGTCCGCGGTTTCGCTTTGTAAGAAGTTTCAGCTTTTCTTTTGCCTTGTTAAGAGACTTTCGGTGCGCACGGATATAGATGCCATTTCCGTTCTTACCCAGACAGAATCCAAGAAACTTGAAGTTCTTCTGTGCAAAGATGCTGGTCACCTTGCTCTTTTCCGCGTTCATTTTCAGCTTCAGCCTGCCTTCCAGATACTTCCGGCAGGATTCCAGCAGACGCTCTGCTGCACGCTTGCTTTTGGCAAACACCACAATGTCATCTGCATACCTTACCATCTTTACCCCTCTGCTGTTCATCTCCCGATCAAATTCATTGAGGTAGATGTTTGCCAGCAAAGGTGACAGCGGCCCGCCCTGCGGCGAACCTTCTTCGGTTTTGCAAATCACACCATTCTCCATGACTCCGCTTTTCAGATACTTCTTTATTAAGCGCAGTACGCGCATATCCTGTATCTGTCGGTGTAACAGAGTCATAAGCAGTTCGTGGTTCAGCGTATCGAAATATTTGGACAGGTCTACGGATACGGTGTATCTGTATCCTTCTTCCGCATATTCCTTTACCTTCTGGATCGCCTGTTGGGCGCTCCGTTTCGGACGGTAGCCATAACTGCTGTCTGAAAACAGCGGCTCCCAAATGCTTTGCAGCTTCTGTGCGATTGCCTGCTGAATCACACGGTCTACTACCGTGGGGATTCCCAGCTTTCGCACTCCGCCATCCGGCTTCGGGATTTCCTTCCGCCGTACCGGGCTGGGCATATAGCTTCCGTCCCGGATGCTCTGCAAAAGTTCTTCCTTGTGTTCCTTTAACCACGGAAGGGCTTCCTCTACGGTCATTCCGTCGATTCCCGCTGCTCCGTGGTTTCTCTTGACCCGCTTGTAAGCTCTGTTCAGGTTATCCCTGTCCAATATTGCTTCCAGCAGGTCACTTGCACCGTCTCGTTCTTTCCCTTCTCTGCGGTCAGTGCTCTGCACTTCTGCATACCCTTTGTGTTCCACACTATCTCTTTGCAGGAAGCCCTTGTTTCCTTGGTATTCTGCTTTCAACACACTGACCTCCTTCCGGTCTGTACTTGAGACTTACGATTGTTCGGTCCTTCCCTTGAAAAAAAAACAAGGTACTATGACCTCGGCTGACTTCTTGCAATTCGTTGTTACTGCGGCTTTCGGATTTTTTTTTTTTCCTACTCTCCGTCTACAAGACCTCCCCGGGTAAGAGTAACACCTTTCCTCCCACGTAACCGCCACATTTACCGTATGGGATTCGGGCAGCATTGGACTTTGTGTTGTATAGCACACTCGTCCGTCCCTGCACGGCCTACTATGTGATTTCTGTTCGTCGGTTCGGGAGTTTGCCCGCCAAAGTTCCTCACCTTGACATCCGGCTTCCTTCAGATTCCACCTCACGATGGACACCCTTGCCTTCGGCTAACGCTTCCTACTGCCGAGCGCGTAGTGGTCTTTCACCACCCAGTTGTTACCCATGCCGGGCGCACTATAAGAAAAGGCAAGTGTGACATTTTCAGCAAATGCCGCACTTGCCTTTTTCAAATGGTTAAAAAACAAAGTCCTCAAAATCTGAAGGATGTGATGCTGTTTCGATTTTCTTTTTATACCGTTCAGCTTTATCAATAAAAGTAATTACATCGGACATAATGCGCACAGCAAATTCTGCCTCCATTGAATCCAGAATATCATTGTCATGTGCATAGCTTTGGTCGTTCCGAATGTAATTGTACCTATCAAATAGTGATATGCTGTTTTGAATTGCAATGGCGGTAAAGGAAGATTGAAAGATGGGGTTTTGCTCATAATTTTTTCGGAGCATTCCTGCTAAACTATGCAGTGGATATTGATTGCCCTTTGCATCCGCAGTCGCTATTCCATTATCGTCACATATTTGACGAAGCAACTTCGTAGAAAATGTATGCAATCTATCCAACACCAATTCGGGTTTATTTCGTGCTAATGCGCTGTTGATGTCCTCCTTCAGCGTTTGCAAGGTTTCTTCTTTCGCTTGAGGTAATTCGACTTGTAACGCATTTCCTTTTAATCGTTCGGTGACAAGATGAAGTTCTCCAATCTTCTTTCGGTCATAATCGGTTAACTGGTCTCTCCGAATTTTGTAGTCCTCATAGTAATTCAGCAAAGCCTCCATCAGTGTTCCCACTACATTATCGGGCTCCTCGGACCAGATTTGTCGCAACTTATTTGCCTTAGAAGAATACTCCTCATATCCTACACCGCTATAAATGTCGATATTTATGGCATCACCAACAAAACTGGCGAAAGAGTTATTAGAAAAGTCGATAACATAACCCGTCCGCATCCCAAATAATTGTTCAAAATCTGCTTTTTCTCGGAATGATAAATTTGCCATATACAATCTCCTTTGGCATTCGGACTACTGAATTGATAATTGCTTTTGTGGCTACCTAATTATTTTCTTGCTGTTATCTTAGCAAACATAAGAGAAAAAAGCAACATGAGGAGGGATGAACATAGCAATCTCTAAAATCAAACCCCGACACGCCAGCGAGGGAAAAAGCATCGCACAGATACTCAAAGACCGTTTGGACTACAATGAAAATCCAGACAAGACGCGGGATGGTCTGCTGGTGAAAACCTATCAGTGCAGTGCTGATACCGCTTGGAAGGAATTTACCGTCAGCAAGCAGATTTACTCATCCATCACCGGACGGACGCGCAAGCCGAAGGAAGATGTCATTTCTTATCTGCTGATTCAGTCCTTTAAGCCGGGAGAGATCACACCGAAGGAAGCAACGGAGGTGGGGTATCAGCTTGCGATGGAGTTCACAGAGGGACAGCATCAGTTCGTTGTTGCGACCCATACGGATCGGCATCATATCCACTGTCATATTGAGTTCAACAGCACGACACTGGACTGTACCCACAAGTTCAACAATTACAAAGACACCTACCGGACGATTCGGAAGATCAGCGACAGACTATGCACGGAGCATGGCCTGTCTGTCATTTCCGAACCAAAGGAAAAGGGGCAGCACTATGTGGAATGGGCAAATGAGCGCAGAGGAACAAGCTGGAAGGCGGCGCTCAAAAATACCATTGATCGCGTTCTCCCGACCGTCCTCACTTTTGACGATTTCCTTGCTGCGATGCGCCGCGAGGGATACGAAGTCCGTCAGGACGGCAAGTACCTGAAATTCCGCGCGGTCGGTGCCGGACAGGAGCGTTACACCAGAGCGAAAACATTGGGCGCAGACTACACAGAAGAAGCGCTGCGAGAGCGTGTCGGCAAACCGCCGATTCGTGCAAAAAGCCGCACCGGACGAACGGCTGACCCTGCGAAAATCAACCTCATCGTGGATATTCAAAGCCGTCTGCGCGGGCGCGGTCCGGGGTATGAGCGTTGGCTGAAGGTCCATAATCTGAAAGAAGCGGCAAAGACGCTGACCTACCTCACCGAGCACGGGATCACGGAGTACGCCGCACTGGAAAAACTGGCGGCGGAGCAGACCGCAAAACGGGATGCGGCAGTGACAACGATCCGGCAATATGAGCAGCGCATGGAGCGAATTGCGGATCTGCGGACGCATATCGTGAACTATGCCAAGACCCACGATATCTATCTGCAATACCGCAAGCTGCCAGCCGCGAAGAAGGCGGCATTTGCTTCAGCACATGAGGATGAACTGATGCTGCATCGCGCAGCGAAGCAGGCGTTTGAGGAATACGGCGAGAAGAAACTGCCTGCAATGAAAGACTTGCAGGCAGAGTACAGGGAACTTTTGGAGAAAAAGCGTGTTGCCTATGCGGAATACCGTCTGCTAAAGCAGCAGGCTCAGGAGCTGGAAACCATAAAGAAGAATGTGGACAGCTTGCTTCAAATCGATGCTGCACAGCAGGCGCGTGAAGCGGAAAAGAGCCGGAGCGAGCAGTCGCAGGCGAGATAAAAACTATGCCACAGGCGGTATCATTGCGATACTGCCTGCGGCATTTCTTTTGCGCCGATCGGCGCAGAGCTTGTCGGACTTTGGACGGCAATCGAAAACATCCGTCAGGATTTTTCGGGGGTTGGGGGCACTCCCCAACAAGCGGAAAGGGGATAGACTGTCGGCCGATGAGCGAAGCGAAATTGTCCAAAAGGATATCCCTTTCCATTGCTTGCAAATCCTTCGTTCCGGTTCTCCTCGCTGAAAATCAGTTATCAGTTTCAGATTCTGCGGGTTCCAAAGACGGTAATTCTATGCCAAAATTGCTATACCGTTCCAGAGAATGCAACTCTGTTTTGATGAACGCCCACGAACTGCGGTAATCATCGCATACGGAGAAGGAAGATTCCTTCATAAACAGCGTAAATCCGTCCGGATCATCGCCGTACTTCAAGTCGAACTCCTCGGCACACCGAATCTTTTCCCAGTCGGAAAGATTTGTCCTTCCATGAAGAATATGCTCCAAATTCAAAGAGAAGTAGTACATACTGTATGGAATGCCTGCAATTTTAGGGCAGGCAGAGAGCCGGTCGATATTGTTTCGTTTGCGCTGATTGCGGTTAAGAACCCCCGCACGGTTCGGCGTTTGGATTTGCGTTTCCGTGTAATAAGGCGGAGCGCCTATTTCCATTGAATCATCTTCGACAACAGCATCATCAGGGATGAATACACCGTCCATATCGGTGAGATGAACGATTCGGCAAATATCGCTCTTTCTGTAGATACTGCCCATAAACTCCTTGACCTGTTCCCAAACGGCAGCCACGATTTTATCCGACGAAGTGAAATCGCGGGTCAGAATATCCCCGTGAACGACCTGAAATTTTACCGTTGAGGAAGAAAAGATACGGTTCAAAACTGTAGAAAGACTGGTTTCGTCTGTTGGACCCTCTACGATAAAAAGCATAACTTTCTTCTTAGCCATTGGACACCTCCGAGGGGGCGTCCTCCGACAAAGAAATGCTCTCCATACGCTTGCCGACAACTCTCATTGCGTGAGCGATTTCAGACACATTGGTTTCTTCATAGAGTGCTGCGTCATCATCACTTCCGAGAATGACTTCACGCAGATACATGGAGCGCAGATTATTTGTTGCCCGCACACTTTTGATGCGCGTATAACGGGCGCTGGGGTTGGTCGTTGTAAAGACGATGGAATTGCTCTCCAGCGTTTCCAACGGATAAAGATTGTGCGAGGTGAAGATCAACTGACCCTTACCGGAGTTTTGCATGATCCGCAGCAGCTCGCCCAGCAAATACTCGTAGATACCGGCATCCAGTTCATCGACCGCAAGTGTAATGGACGGATCGTTGTATGCGGCGATCAGCAGATGCAGGATCGAGGTGATTTTCTTGATACCCTCGGATTCATACTTCAAGGGCAAACGGTGCAGTTCACCATTGGCACAGAGCAGTTCTCGTGCTAACTGGATCTTTGTTCCCTGATTGCCGTCCTCCATCAGCTCCGTGCCAAGCTCCACAAGCGTCAGCTTTGCGCCGGGGATGATTTTGCAAAGGACGGTGCTGATGGTCGAGATGACCTGACGAATGATCTCCAAAAACCGAGTCGGTATTGTTTTCGGCTGGTCGATCGGCAGTGTGAACATACCGCCGGCCGTTTCCGTTCGGAAGTTCACGGGGATCGCTGCATCCAACGAGATCAGTCCGTTGTTGCGGTTCAGAATGACAAAGAGCGAGGTCTTGGCGTAAAGTGCCATTTCATACAGCGGCTCAACTTCATCATCGTTGTCCTGCGCTGCGTCATGGAGCATCTTCAGAAACTCCGGAGCAAAGAGGAACGAACGGTGCTCCTTCTGGCACAGCAGCTTGGTCACGCGAAGCTCATTCATTTTTGCGCTTTGCTTAGAGCCGAACAGCGATTCCAATTTCACCTGCGGCGTGAATACATCATCTTCCTCCTGATGTGTACACTCAAAGATGGTTTTCAGCCGAGAAGTCTTTTCGGGATCGCTGCTGAATGTGACACATTTGATGGTTTCATCGATCGTGTCCTTGCTCAAGGCAGCGGCATAGATAAACCGCCGTCTGTACACAGCATTGCCCTCATGCAGTTTGAGGATACTGAACTCAAATTGCAGTTCTGCTTTCTCTTGTCCGTAAGAAATGCAGTCTGACAGTTCTGCACCGACCTTTTGCCCGGACAGCAGCGTTTTTAGGATTTCCAGTGCATCGATAAATGTTGTTTTGCCGGAGCCATTCTGACCGTAAATACCGAGGACATCGGCTTTCGGCGCAAAAATATCCTCTCCATAATTGCATGGAAAACGAATGTCACCGGACTCAACATTTCTAAAGTTTTTGATACTTGCCCGCTGGATGCGAACAATAGGAGTTTCATTCACAGATACCACCTCCAGATTCAGTATACCCACTTTTTCTAAAAATAGCAATACGAAACTCGAAAAGCGAATAAAAAATTCACATATCAGAATTTTGATAGAAGTATTCCAGAAACGAAAACACAAAATCGCGTTCGTGTTCGGAAAACTGATTTTTTCTAAAGGAAGCGATGCTGCTGGTTTACGGTCATACCGGATCTCGCTTTCCCTATTGACAAGGTATGTTTCTATCTGTTACACTTCATGCAATACTCAAGATTGGAGGAAAACCCCATGAAACAAAAATGGCTTTTGACCGGAACAGCGCTCATGCTTGCGGCGGCGCTGGCCGGATGCGGTAATACGCCTGCGGCGAATCAGGCGGCGAAAATCAGCATGGAACAGGCGCAGGAAACGGCGCTGGAGGCCGCCAACATCGACGCGGCGGACGCGGATGTTTCATCCGCAACGCTCAGCGAGGTGGCGGGCGTGACCTGCTACAAGGTGGAGTTCACCTCTGGCGATTACACCTATGCGTATTCCATCAACGCCGAGAACGGCGAGGTGTTGGAGGCGAGTTACCGGGATAAAAACGCCGCGCCCGCGGACAGCACTCAGACGGATACCCCTGCATCCGGCGCGACCACCACTCCGGTGCAGACCACGCCCAGCACGAACACCAACACCTCTACCGGCGCGGTGGACGAAGCCAAGGCGCAGGAGATCGCTCTGGCACACGCCGGGGTCAAGGCGGCGGACGCCACCATCACCAAGTCCATGCTGGACTATGAAGATGGCCGTCAGGTCTATGAGATCGAATGGTACGCGAACGGCGCGAAGTACGACTATGAGATCGCTGTGGCTACCGGCGAGATCGTCAACTCCGGCTATGAGGCAAAGACCGTGGTCGGCACCGGAAACAGCGCCACCGTCAGCGAGGCGACAGCAAAGCAGACCGCCCTTGCCCGCGTGTCCGGCGCGACGGAAAAGGACATCTACGAATGGAAGCTGGACTACGACGATGGCCGCCCGGAGTATGAAGGCAAAATCATCTACGGCGGCACGGAGTACGAATTCACCATCGATGCCACCTCCGGCACTGTCACCGAATGGGATGCCGAGGCACTGAATCGCTAAGGAGGAACCGAACATGAAAAAGAATCGACTTATCAAAACGACTGCCTGCGCGATGGCGCTGTCCGCCGCATTGACGGTGAGCGCCTTTGCCGCCACCAATGTGACCGCGACCCTGCGTCCGGATGTGACCGTCCGCATCGACGGCGTAGCCTGCGACTTCTACAATGCCCAGGGCAAGGAGGTCCATCCCATCCTCTACAACGGCACGACCTACATTCCGATCCGCGCCGTGGGCGAGCTGATGGGCAAGAATGTGAACTGGGACGGCACCACCGGCACCGCCTCTCTCAGCGGGACGCGCACCACCGGCAATGTGGCCGGAACGCCGGACACGGCGGCGAAGCGCACGGATGTGACCTTCACCCTTCGTCCGGAGTACCACATCGTCATCGACGGCACCGAGCGCACCTTCACGAATGTCAACGGCACGAAGGTCGATCCGGCGATCTACAACGGCTCCATCTATCTGCCCATCCGCGCCATTGGCGAGATCATGGGCAAGAGCGTGAGCTGGGACGGTGCCACCCAGACCGTCCGTCTGGACAGCGCAACTTCCGGCGGCGATGTCACCGACTTTGACACCAACAATTCTTCCCAGTCCACGCCCACCGGCGGCGTGACGCTGGAGCAGGCGAAGCAGACCGCACTCCGGCACGCGGGCAAGACTGCTTCGCAGGTGCAGATCGTTAAGGCGCAGCAGGATTGGGAGAATGGGCGCAAGGTCTATGAGATCGAGTTCATCGTCAGCGGCGGCACCGGTTATACCGAGTACGACTATGAGATCGACGCCGCCACCGGCAAGATCGTCAGCTACGACTACGACGCCGAGAGCTACACCCCGTCCCAGAACACGAACACCAACGCCAATGTGAAGATCAGCGAAGCGGCGGCAAAGCAGACCGCCCTGTCCCGCGTCCCCGGCGCGACGGCTGCGAACCTCTACAAGTTCAAGCTGGACTTTGACGATGGCCGCTGGGAGTACGAAGGTGAGATCATCTACGGCACGATGGAGTACGACTTCACCATCGACGCCACCACCGGCATCGTCACCGAGTGGGACATGGAATCCATCTACGACTGAACAAAAAACGAATCAACGGCACTGCGCCCTATGGACGATTCCGTCCGTAGGGCGTTTTTTTATTTTCCTCACAAATTCCGGGCAACTTCACTCCGCCGGAGTAAACTGTTGATACCACATTCAGGAGGTATCCACATGGACAACATCATCACCGCCGAACACATCGCCGCCTACGCCGCCCATCTTCGCGCCGAGGAACGCAGCCCCGGCACCATCGCCAAATACACCCGCGACCTGACCGCCTTTGTCCGCTGGCTGGAGGGGCGCGCTGTCACGAAGGAGAGCGCCGCAGGTTGGAAAGCGCACCTGATGAACCACGGCTACGCGCCCCGGACCATCAACTCCATGCTTGCCGCCATCAACGGCTTTTTCCGCTTCATGGATTGGGGAATCAGGGTCAAATTTCTGAAAATCCAGCGGCAGCTGTTTCGTGACCCAGCACGGGAGATGACCCGCGAGGAGTACACCCGTCTGCTGACTACCGCGCGGGAGACCGGGCAGGAACGCCTCGCCCTCATCATGGAGACCCTGTGCGCGACGGGTATCCGCATTTCCGAGCTGCGCTATATCACCGTGGAAGCGGCGAAAGACGGGCGCGCCACCATCGCCCTGAAAGGCAAGATCCGCACGATCCTGCTGCCGACCAAGCTGCACCGCAAGCTGGTAAAGTACGTGAAAAAAGAAAAAATCGCTTCCGGCGCGATCTTTCGCACCAAAAGCGGCAAGCCGATCTCACGGCGGCAGGTCTGGTATGAGTTAAAGCGGCTGTGTCAAGCGGCGGGGGTGGAGCCGACCAAGGTGTTCCCGCATAACTTCCGACACCTTTTTGCCACGACCTTTTACAAGGCCTGCAAGGACATTGCCCGCCTTGCGGATGTGCTGGGACACTCCAGCATTGAGACGACCCGCATTTACTTGACCATCAGCGGCGAGGAACAGGCGCGGCAGCTTGACCGGTTGGGTCTGGTGTCATAACAATCAAATCAGCATTTTATGATTTGCCCCGAAAAATGCTCGACTCTAATCTACATAATTTTACCGTCATAATACCATGCCTGTCGAAAAAATGCAATACCAACCAAGCCGATTGGCATGACGATAAAGCCCACAATTTTTCACGCTTTTGTGGGCTTGATTTGTTGCACCCTGTTTAAGATGCAAATTAGTTTCAAAATCGGACTTCCAATAAAATTTCAATTATTTTTTCTGGAAGTACGCTTTGCCTGTCACTGAAATGCTGATTTCGTCCCGCGCCGGTCAAACGGCGCGTTCGTCGTTTACCGGCGAAATGCTGATTTCGTTGTTTGCTCCCGGCTGGCGGCGAGGTCTGACGGCACCCTATATTTTTTGAACCAATAGATAGGAAAGTTTACTTCCTATTCATTGCCGGAGGAGATCGCCATGCAGCTAAAACAGTCAACCGACTATGCCATCCGCATCGTCATGTACCTCGCCGAGAAGCAGCAGATCGCCAACAGCGAGGAGATCAGCACCCAGATGTGTATCCCTCAGAGCGTGGTGGCCACGCTGGCCAAGCCGCTGCAAAAGGCGGGCATTCTCACCACCCAGCGGGGCACGGGCGGCGGCTTCGCCCTCTGCCGCAGGCCGGAGGACATCTCCCTCCACGAGATCATCAATCTCATCGAGGGGACCACCCGCATCAACTGCTGCCTGGAGTCTGAGGACGCCTGCTCCCGCAATGCCACCGCGATCTGCAAGGTCCACAAGTTCTATTTACAGGAACAGGCCAAACTGGACAAGTCGTTTCAAGAAATGACCATCGCGCGTCTTCTGCGCGACGAATAGCAATACCATATCCCGTAGGAAACGGAGGTGAGGATCATGTACCATGAGGATAAGCAG
>ULXT01049761.1_pt1 | contig 27914 bp, 20 predicted proteins | sample 1961571 | NCBI WGS metagenome assembly ULXT01 (sample SAMEA4835846, study PRJEB28245) | human gut metagenome | biome: gut microbiome; material: fecal sample | place: Denmark | collected 2008
GCTAATTTATATCTTGACTTTTTATAGTTAGTCTTTCTTTACAATTATTATTTATTTTTGCCAAGCATTTCGCCGATAAAGAAGAATGCAGCAGCAACCACCATAGCATTAATGGCGGCAATGCCCCACTGCAGCAGGTTTGCACAGGCAGCGCCCACTATAATACCGGCAATGTTGAACCAGTTAATGGTATATTCGTTAAAATCGCTGCCGAATTTTTTATGGTTAAAGAAATAATCTAAAATAACGATAATGCCAATCGGCGGCAGAGCGCAGTTAAGAATGCTGAGCCAGCTTACAAAATTGTAATAAAGCCAGATTGCAAGCGCCGTGCCGATAATGCCGGAAATCCATGTAGTCCATTTCATGCGTACTTTGGAAATATTGGAAATGGCAAGGCCGCCGGTGTAAAGAGCATTATTATTGGTAGTCCAGATATTGGCGCCAAGTACAATCAAAGCCGGAATGGCAAGGCCCTGTGCAATCATAACGTAGAAAATATCGTCCTTGCCGGTGTAAGCGCCGCCAACCGCGCCAAAGCAGAACATCAGCGTGTTGCCTAAAAAGAAGGCAATAACCGTAGTCCACACGGCAATGCTGCTGTTTTTGGCAAAACGGATAAAGTTAGGCGTTGCAGTACCGCCGGAAATAAAAGAGCCAATAACATAGCCGATACCGGTAAACAGGGTAATCTGCCCGGCAGACTGCGCAAAAATGTAAGCCAGCCCGCCGCCTTCTGCGGCAGCAGTAACCATGGAATAAACGCCCAGAATAATGATAAGCGGAACGGAAATATAGCTGACAATTTCCAGTGCCTTCATGCCGGTGGCTGCGGTTGCCGTCATTAAAAGGCCGGCAATAATGGTCAGAGTCCATTCGTTCATGCCCATAAGTTCCGCCGCGGGGATGGAAAACATTGCCACGCCTACGCCGAACCAGCCGATTTGCGTAAAGCCCAAAATAGCAGAAGAAAGATAAGAGCCCTTGCTGCCAAAAGTACGGCGGCAGAGCAAGTCCATATTCAAACCGGTTTTAGACCCAATAAAAGCCAGTACACCGCAGTAAGCCGACAGGATAATGCCGCCAATCAGGCACGCCCATACAAAGCCTGATAAATCGAGCCCATTACCCAATTTGGCACCTACGCTCATACTGGCAGAAAAAAACGTAAACCCCAGCATAACGAAGAACATCTGCCAGAAGCCTTTGCGTGCTGAATCGGGCACGGCCTCCAGCGAATAATCCGCGTCCACAGGAGTGGATGTGTTTTGCTTAACAGATTTTTCCATTGATTGTACCACCTTCCAAAAATATCTTTTGAGGGCAGACAGCTTTTTTACTGCCCCTGCGCAATACCTAATATACTATACCATTGCAGGCATGCTTTGTCCACAAGTTAAAAGAAAAATAACCGGCCTGTATACAACTAATTTAAACGGACGCTATTAGTTAATTTATTCATTTAGGCAAAAAGAAAAGCAGCCTGATTTACAAGCTGCTTCATTGCATTTTTGGTGCGGTTGGTGGGATTTGAACCCACACGGGTCTCCCCGCCACCCCCTCAAGATGGTGCGTCTGCCGTTCCGCCACAACCGCATTGGGGTATTGCTATTTAATTAAATGGTGCGGTAGAGAGGATTTGAACCTCCACGGGGTTGCCCCCACTAGCTCCTGAGGCTAGCGCGTCTGCCGTTCCGCCACTACCGCGTCAACATTGATTATTATAGCGCGCAAAAATCAATCTGTCAATAGTTTTTTATTTTATTTTTATAATAAAGATAATATTTGTCGCGGTCGCGCAAAACTTTTTTTACATACTCGCGCGTATCCGGGTAAGGTATGTCTTCAATGCGGTTAAAATCATAGTTCCAGCCGTTTTCCTGCATCCACGCGCGCGTGTTGCCTCGCCCGGCGTTATAGGCAATCATCATCAGCACCCAGTTGCGCTGAAATTCATACTCCAGCTCGCCCAGATACCAGCAGCCAAGCCGTACGTTATATTCCGGCCTGCGCAAAGCCTCCATGTCAAAATGGTCAAGTCCCATCTGCGAAGCAATCCATTCGCCGGTTTCCGGCATAATCTGCATCAGCCCCACGGCACCGGCGTGCGATACGGCTTCCGTATCAAACCCGCTTTCGTTTTTTATAACTGCCGCAACCAAAAATGGGTCGATTTTGTTTTTGGAGCTGTACTCCAAAATTTCGTTCTGGTAGGGCCACATATAAACAAAGCGCGTCTGCACGGCTTCGCTGCTCCATATTTTCATACCGGCTTCACCGATGAGAAAAATGGCGGCAGCAACCATTAAGATTTTTACCCACCATCTGTCGATAAATTTTTTCTTTTTCCGCCTGCCCAACTTATGCCTCCGCCGTAAAATTTTTCCATGCTGCGGCAACGGCTTTTTCCGTTTCGGCAAAGGTGCCGCTGTTGTCAATTACAAGGCTGGCATAAGCCTTTTTTTCTTCCAGTGTCATCTGCGCTGCAATGCGTGCCTTAACTTCTTCGCGCGTCATGTTGCTGCGTGCCATGGCACGTTCTATCTGCGTTTCGCTGTCTACGGCAACAAGCCACACGGCATCCACATCTTTGTACCAGCCGCATTCAATTAAAAGCGGTACGTCAAGCACTGCCGCCGGCAGATTTTTACTGCGGCATTCCGCCAGAAAGCTCTGCGCTGCCGCCAGTACATTTTTATGAATGATTGCTTCCAGTTTTTTCAGCGCTTCTTTATCGTGAAAAACAAGTTCCGCCATTTTGGGGCGGTTAAGCTCGCCGCCATCCGTAAGGTATTCAATGCCAAAGGTAAGGGCTATTTCATTAAGCGCCGCACGCCCTTTGGCAACCAGAGCACGGCTTTCAGCGTCGGCATCAAACACAGGCGCGCCGAGGCTGCGCAGTAAATTTGCAATTGTACTTTTACCGGAGGCTATGCCCCCTGTTAAACCTATTACTTTCATTTTTTCACCGTTTTATTTTTGGCAGTGCGGGCAGTATGTTGTGCCTCGCCCGCCTACTTTGGTGCCCAAAAGTTCGCCGCCGCACATTTTGCAGCACAAGCCTTTGCGCCCATATACCAGCAAATGGTTTTGGTTATCGCCCTTGTTGCCTTCGCCGTCTTTGTAATCGCGGAAGGTTGTTCCGCGATTGGCAATGCCCTGCGCAATAACCTTGTTTATGGCATCGTGCAGGCGGTCAATTTCTTCGTCCGTCAGCGTGTTGGCGGTGCGCATCGGCAAAATGCCGGATAACGCCAGGCACTCGTCGGCGTAGATGTTACCCAGCCCTGCGATAAAAGTCTGCTCCAAAATCAGAGTTTTTATAGGCTTTCTGCTTTTGGCTATAACCGGACGCATATAATCCGCCGTAAAGCCTTCACTTAAAGGCTCGGGGCCTAAAGTTTCGTAGCCTTCAATATACGCGTCATTATTGGTAACAAGATACAGCGTGCCAAAGGTGCGGATATCGCAGAACCACATGGTTACGCCGTCCGTCAGTTCAAACTTAATTTTGGCATAAGGAGGTTCCGGCTTATCTGCATCCTGCGCAATCAGGCTGCCCGTCATGCGCAAATGCACAATCAGCTTCTGGTTTTCGCCTGTTTTAAGCACCAGGTATTTGCCGCGGCGTCCTACGTCCAAAATGGTTTTATCTGTTAAACCGGCAATAAATTCTTCCGGCGAAGGGTATTTTATCAGCCTTGCAAGGTTAATTTCTATATTTTTAATGGTTTTGCCCTTAATATGCGGAAGCAGGGTTTTGCGTACCTGCTCCACCTCCGGCATTTCCGGCATGGTAATCCCTCCCTATTTGGCGTCTGCCCAGTTTACGCCGTAGTTAACGTCGGCAATCAGCGGTACGCTGAGTTTTACGGCGCTTTCCATAGTTTGTTTTACAAGTGCGCCAACTTCTTCGCGTTCGGCCTCCGTTACTTCAAGCAAAAGTTCGTCGTGCACCTGCAAAAGGATGCGGCTTTTATAACCGCCCTGTTCCAGCATTTTCTGCACGTTCACCATGGCAATTTTTATAATGTCCGCCGCCGTACCCTGTATCGGCGTGTTAATGGCGGTACGCTCAGCAAAGCCGCGCAGGTTAAAATTGCGGCTGTTAATATCCGGTAGGTAACGCCTGCGCCCAAACAGCGTCTGCACATAGCCCTGTTTTTTGGCGCTCGCCACCATATCATCCATATATTTTTTAACGCCGGTGTAGCGTCCAAGATAATTTTCAATATATCTGCCCGCCTCGCCACGATTGATATCAAGCTGCTTGGCAAGGCCAAAATCGCTGATGCCATATACAATGCCAAAGTTTACCGCTTTGGCGCGCGTACGCATGGTGCCGGTAACTTCGTCCAGCGGCACGCCAAACACTTCCGCCGCCGTGCGTGCGTGTACATCCTGCCCGTGCAGGAAGCTTTCCAAAAGCAGTTCATCCTGCGCAATATGCGCCAGCACGCGCAGTTCTACCTGCGAATAATCGCAGCTTAACAGGTAATCGTAACCTTCGCCCGGCACAAAAATTTCGCGTATTTTTTTGCCAAGTTCCGTGCGGGTAGGAATATTCTGCAAGTTCGGGTCGGTGCTGCTCAAACGCCCGGTAACAGTAACAAGCTGCTGAAAATGCGTATGTATACGCCCTGTAACGCTATTAATCAGCGGTCGCAGACCTTCAAGGTAAGTGCTGTGCAGCTTCGTCAGCTTGCGGTGTTCCAAAATAGTCCGCACCAGCGGATGCTCGTTGCGCAGCTGCTCCAAAACTGATACATCCGTAGAATAACCTGTTTTAGTTTTTTTGATTACCGGCAGGCCCAGCTTTTCAAATAAAATAGCACCAAGCTGCTTGGTAGATTTTAAATTGAAGCTTTCTCCAGCCTGCTCTACCGCCAAAATTTCAAGCGCTGCAATCTGCGCCGCCATTTCTTTGGTTAATTTACCCAAAAGCACTGCATCCGGCTTAATGCCTGCCAGTTCCATTTTGGCAAGCGTGCGTGCCAGCGGCAGCTCCATTTCTTCGTATAATTTTATCTGTTCATGCTCTGCAAGTTTGGCACGCAGTACAGGCACAAGTTCGGCAACGGTTTTGCATTCCTGCGCATACTCCTGCGTCAGGTACGCTCCGCCGACGGTTTTAATGCTGTATTCGCTGCGCGCAGGGTCAATAAGGTATGCGGCAATGGCAATATCATCCGTTATGCCGCGTGCCTCAACGCCAAGGCACAAAGCGGTTTTAATAATTTCCTTGCTGTCACAGCAGGCTTTTTGGCTGTTTTCATTTGCCAGCCAGTCATAAAACTGCTGCCAGCCGGGGCACTCGCCTTCAAAAATATAAACGCGCCCATCACATAAAAGCTCCGCACGTTTAAAATATAAATCCGGCAGCGTACCGCCAATTTGTACAGTAAGCGGCGTAACTTCACGCCTTACGGCGATAAGTTTAAACAACGCTTCCGCATCGTCGGCACTTTTTACAATTTCTTCCGGCAGCCCGGCAGGCTTATCTTCCACAAAGTCGCCAAACAGGCTGAAATCGCCTTCCGGCGCGCCCATAACGGCATTAAAACGGTCGTACATATTGCGGAATTCCAAACCGGCGAGCAATTCGCGCGCCTCCGGCTTTAATGCTTTTAATTCATAATTTGCCAAATCTGCATCAACCGGCACATCCGTAAAAATTGTTGCCAGTTTTTTGGAAAGCAGCGCCGATTCTTTGTTATTCTGCACTTTTTCGCGCAGTGCCTTGCCGCTGATTTTATCGGCGTTAGCGAGCACATTTTCCACGCTGCCGTATTCACCAATCAGCTTGAGAGCCGTTTTAGGGCCAACGCCCGGTATGCCGGGAATATTATCCGAAGTATCGCCCATCAGCCCTTTCAGGTCAATAAGCTGCTTCGGCGCAAGCCCTTCATATTCTTCTGCAAAAACTTCCGGCGTGTAAATTTTAAGGTCCGAAATACCGCGTTTGGTAAAATATACGCTTGTGCGGCTGCTTAAAAGCTGAAGTTCATCGCGGTCGCCCGTTACAATAATCACATCCGCTTCCTGCGGCGCGTGTACGGCAAACGTGCCGATGATGTCGTCCGCCTCGTAATTATCAAGTTCCAGCACGGCAATGTTCATTGCCTCCAGCACCTTGCGAGCCAGCGGGAACTGCTCCGAAAGCTCGCTCGGTGTTGGTTTGCGCTGCCCCTTGTAATCGGCAAACATCTCCGTGCGGAAGGTTTTGCGGCTCTTATCAAACGCTACCGCCAGCCACTTGGGCTGCACGTCCGCCAGCAGGCGCAAAAGCATATTGCAAAAACCGTACACAGCACCAGTATGCACACCGCTCTGTGTCGTCAGCGGCGGCAGGGCAAAAAACGCCCTGTGAATAAGGCTGCTGCCATCTATAACTAAAAATTTATCTGCCATATTTGTTCCTTTCGTTCTTGTAATCAACTACCCATCAACTAAAAATCATCATATAAAATGCCTTTACATCGCATTTTATACTTGAATTTTATCTAAAATAATCAACTAAATCAACTACCCGTCAACTAAAATTAAGCCCAATACGGTATATATCTGCGCATCTTAGGAGCCGCATTTTTATCGGACAATTTAATTAAACCAGCCTCCACCGTATCTTTAATTATACGAGAAATAATGGCTTTGTTTTTAACTTCAACACCAAATCTATTTCTCAATACAGCATTAGATACAGACACATCATTAACGTAATTATAACAAGTTGCTAAATAACATGTACGTATTTTATCTTCTTTTTCCCATGCGCTAAGTTCAGGATACCAATATAACTTTGTCCGGGTAAAATTATCACCTGTTTCAACTTTGGGCGCCGGAATTTTTAATTCGCCCAAACCTTCTTCCATCCTGTCAAATCCACTGCCTCGTTCTTCACATACTCTGATAATACGCAGGAAAGATGCCATTGCCTCATTTCTCGAATGAGGTGCTGTATCGATAATACGATTGACATCCACCAACAAATTTCCCGGATTAGAGGTTTCAACTCTTGTAGAAAATATTTCTACCATCGGTCCGGCACCACGAACGTCAAGCTGTTGATGGATTATTAAATTACTCACCATTTCTCTTATGGCCTTGGGCGGAAACATTATATGTTCTTTCCTATAACCGCTGCCAATTTCTTCACTTTGCGGAATTAATGTATTTATATAATCACAAATATCACTAAAACAAATAGCATAACCTTGTTCAAAAACCTTTTCTCTATCGGCTTGTATTCTTCCAGTTCCGTTGTACTGTACTACTCGAATAGCCTTTCTTTTTAAATGCCTAAAATTATTAAGGTTTTTAGCAAATAATAATGCTCCTAAATTAGTAATTATATAATTACCTATATCATTTTTTCTTATAAATTCCTCATCAAGCATATTATGAATTATGCCTGCCCTGCTGGTTGGCAAAGGCAAATTCATAAGTTCATAATATTTAGCGCAATTTAAAAGAAATGTTACTTCATCCTCGGTAACATTTTCGGCCGCAGGCATAAGTTCATACGGAGCTGCACTAAAACTTTGCCACAGAGACCGCTCTTTTTCAGGAAAATCTTTAAGCTTCTTTTTATAAGAACCTACTCTAATATACTCCAATCCTTTAAAACTTACCGGTATATTAACAGCCCGCGGTATTTCAAGTATAACTACATTTTTACTGTCAATCACTAAATTAATAAATTTAATATATAAATTGGGATTAAGCAATCCGACAAGCCAATTCTCCAACTCCTGGTTTCCTACTTTAGCTGTTGCCGGATAAAACCGCGTACCAACAATATCGTGATTAACGTCATCCACACCCCAAATTAAGTATGCTTTATCACGCTCGCTAAGTGCGGCTGAATTACTCAAAGCTGAAATATATTCTCCTATTTCTTGAGGATTTTCGTTATTACACTTCAATTCAAGCCATTCTGTTTCGGCTGGAAGCTTGCATAAACGCTTTACAAGATTTATATAATATTCAGTCTGTTCATTTATCACATTAATTCACCTATAAAATTACTAAATAAACTTATTTTTATATTATACCACACACACTATTGGTTGGTAAAATTTGCAAAAAATAAAGCCCTGCAAAGCAAGGCTTAAATCATCCACGCGGGAATATATAAAATATTTTTGGCGTCCGTGCCAAACTCCGGCGCCAGACAAATAACGCTGCCGCCGCCAAGCTGCACATCGCCGTACGCGGCAAAGGCCGGATTAACAATGTTGAAGCGTTTGTACATTTTTTGCGGCTGCGAGCTTTTAGCGATAACGCACGGATACAGCACGCCGTTACGCAAAATCAGCAGCTCAATTTCCTTGCCGTTAAAATTGCGGTAGTAGTACAGCGGTGCTTTTTCGCCGCTCGCAGCATAGCTTTTGTAAACCTCATTAATAACCCAGGTTTCAAAAAATTCTGCGCTCATCGCACCCAGCTCCAAGGCATCCGCCGCGCTCCATCGCAAAAGGTACGCCGCGAGCCCGGTATCAGTAAAATACAGTTTCGGCGTTTTTACAACGTACTTAACGCCCTCAAACGCCGCAGGCTGAAGCAAGTACACAATGCCCATTTTCTCCAAAATGCCCAGCCATTGTTTTGCAGTAGGTATGCTGATACCGCTTTCCTTAGCCATGGCGGCATAGTTTAAAAGCTTAGCCGTTTGCGAAGCCGCTGCGCACAAAAAGCGGTAAAACTTCATCTCATCATTAAGTTGAACAAAGTTACGGATGTCGCGCTGTAAAATATCCTGTACCAGCTTGGCGTAATAGCTTTGCCAATCCGCTCCTTCGTTGTAAAGCGTAGGCTTATCGCCGCGCCAAATGCTTTCGTAAATCTCCACCACATTGTGCTGCACAGCGTTTTGCATACGACCGGCAAGCGCGCCCAGCTCCGGCACAAAAGGCGTACTTTCACGTCCGTCAAGTTCCGCGCTGCTCAATCCGCACAATTCCAAGCTGGCAAACTTCTCTCCAAGCTCAGCAAAAATGCCACACAACTCTTCAGAATATTCCTTCGGCGCAATCAGCCAAAAATCACCCGGCTTGCCGCTGTGCAAAACATAATCCTTAATTACCGGCACCAGCTCCGGAGCGTACTGAATATTATCAATCAGCACCGGAGGCGCATAGCGTTGAATAAACAAGACCGGTTCTTCGTTCGCCATAACTCGCAAAGCCGGGGCGGTTAAATCCAGATATTTGCGGTCTTTTGATGATAATTTTTTTAATAAAGTTGTTTTGCCTGACAACGCTGAACCGGCAAGTAAAAAAATAAAAACACTATTAAGTTGTAAAACTGTATCACTTATATTTCTTTCAATCATATTTCATTTAACCAATAAATTCTTATCTTAAAATTTTATTAAAAACACTTAATACTTTTTCTTTTTCGCTCACGTTCATACATAATTTATAGATAACAAAACTATAAATAACTGTATAAACAGCAATGCCAATAATAAATTCTGTTGTACTATCCACATTCTGATAATTATATAAACCATAACCTACCAAAGTTAAACAAATTACATAAAGGCTTATATTACCTATTTCTTTCCAGAATCTTAATATATCTAACTTTGTTACTTTCAGGTAATACCAGTTCATTATTACCCCATTACCTAAAAACATGCTTAGCCCTGTCGCAAAAGCACAACCTGTTCCACCATACTGTTTTGCCAATGGTATTGCTAAGCATAGGTTAAATAATCCCATAGCAAAATATACTTTAGCCCTAAAATCATATCTGTTTTGTGCCTGCATGATAGATAAGCCTATGTTTTGAATCAGGTCTATTGTAAACGGTATTATTATCAACAAAGTTATCCAGTAGGCTTCTTCAAAATCCTTTCCTGCCCAAAGATTAATAAAATCACTGCCAAAAATAATAAAACCGCTTGCTACAAGCGCCAGTAAATAATATTGATAACGGCCTATTTTAATAAATAAATCAGAAAGTTTTTTTACCGGTTCATTTTTAGCTACTATTTCCGTTACATGAGGTAAGTAAACACCAGATATAGCTGTCGATAATGCCATGTAGTTCATATAGATAAGCGAAGAAATTGAATATACAGCTACAGCAGCTGTACCACTTACAATTCCTAAAATTATCTGATTAGTTTTAAAAAATACCTGGTCTATCAATACAACCACAAAAACACTTAATGCCAATCTTTTTATGTCATTAAGCAATTGTTTATCAAGATAATGGAATTTTATTTTTATCTTCAGTTTTGCAAAGCAATAATAAACACGTGCTATTATCAAACAAATATTAAGTAAAGTTTGTACTACCGCAACAGCTACAGCGCTTGGATATTGCTGCAATATCAATACAACCAATACCGGCTGCAATACCATTTGCAATGTTTCAATTCCTTTTAAAAACAAAAACTTCTCATTTGCATTTATTACAGCACGGAACATCATTGTTGTTAATGTTATCACTATATTAAAAAGTAATAACAAAAACAAAGTTTTAGCTGTTGCAAGCTCCGTTATGGTCATACTTGTAGCAAAAATAACATTAAGGTTTATGTAACAAATAACACCAGCTACAAATAATATCAGTGCTATTATGCCATATCCTCTCGCAGCAACAGCAAGTATGTTTTCCATACCAGCTTTATCGTTTACGGCTTTGTACTTAGCATAAAAACGTACTACAGCGGCAGTTAAACCAAAATCCATAATGCTGAAATACGCTATAAACGAACCTATCAGCTGATATAAACCATACTCGCTTTTGCCTATATAATACAAAAGTAGCGGCACATAAATAAAACCAATAACAGCATGCAGTATTATATTAATATAACTAATTACTATACCTATTTTTCGTTCATTCATTATTCTTGTTACTAACTAAATTATTATTATTTTCTTTACTAAAACACATTGCATAACCTAAACCTAAAAGCACCCAATAACAATATGTTATATTTATTGTATCGCCAATACCGCTTGCCATAATGCCTATTAAAGATATTGTAAAAAACACATAAGGTAATTTTTCATCAGCATTTAGCGTTTTATCTGTTATTTTTAAATATAACTTTTTCAATAAAATAAACGGCGGAATTAAAAACATTATTAAACCTAAAATACCTGTCTCCGCAAAACGGTTAGTGTACTCACCTAATTTAGGGAAACCAGCACGCATTATACCTTTTTCCTGTTGATTTTTAATCCACATTTTTACTTCGACATTATTTTTAGTCATTTCCGGCAAATAATCCGGAACATAGGCATTTCGCAGTCCTGTACCAACACCTAAAACAGGGTTATCTAATCCTATTTTTAAATCAGTCAGCATTATAGAATACCTTGCATTATTACTTCTTTGTGTAGTGCTTGCAAGCGAAGTTAAATTACTTTCAATGTATTCATCAACTGTTGTTATTTCATATCTGTTATCAGCAAGCAAATTTGTAATAAAATAATTAGAAGATAAAAATGCCAAAATAATACAAATTACTATATTAACAAATTTTTTAAGTAAAATTTTCTGATGTAAATACAACATTATTGCAGAAAAAATAAGAAATTCACCTGTAAATAAAGCAACAGCTGTTCTGGCTTGAGTAAGTAACAAACAGAATGTAAAAAATATTAAAGAAAAATAAATTAATACTTTATACGTAAATTTTTTAATAATAAAAGATACATACCATAAAATTGGCATCGCAAAAGCAAAATAAATTCCATAATAAGAAGGTTCTGCAAATAAAGACCGTAATTGAGCTTTCCATAACAACGGAGGCCACCAAGTACCATCTGATTTAACGACATGAATATATGGTGTAATAACTTTTAATATAGTTTCAGCATTTTGATTTCCAGCTAAATAAAAAATTTCAATAACTGAATAACTTATTATAAATATCAACGAAAGTAAAACTGCTTTTATCATAGTATTAAAAGCAGTTTTACAATTATCATGATACCAGCAATAAATAAGATATGCTCCACCAAAAGTATACATGATTTCAAATAACAGCCCTTTTATAGCTCTTGCAACCATCCAAAAAGCTATTAGTAGTCTTTCATCAACATTTATACATAAACTATCAAAACTAGAAATAACTTTCGGTAATTTTTCAATTTGCGTTACCGGTCCATTTATCACCAAATCATAATACGGATAATTATATAACCCAATTATAAGTGAAATAAAAGTTATAACTAAATATACTGCTATAAACTTTATGAACTTATTAAAATTTACAAAAATATTTTTATATTTATATTGATAATAGCTAGTATAGATGAACCCAATAATCAATGGATAAAAACACATCTTGGTTTGCACTGCGCCACCTAAAAAATTCATCTGAATTATTTTAGGTATATTATTAAAAATTAAGAAAAAAGAAATAAAAAAAAATAAACTATTAAAATTGTGCTGCATTACTCTCCTCCTTTTTATTTATTAAAGTATTTATTTTTATAAACAAACTAACAATTTCTTTCGGCATAAGACAAATAAACATTTTTATTTTGTTTTTTATAGATACTTTAGTGGAAAAGAAGTTAAGAAAAAGCATATGTTTTATTTTCTTATTTAAAATAAATTTTAATTCTATATATCTTTTATCATCACAAAACTTTAAAATTTTGGTTCTATTTATCAATCTAGGCAAATACTCATTTTCTAATAAAATATTGCCAATTTCATTTCTTTCTCTTTTCATTATATATTCCATAACGTATAAGTCATCCATTTTTTTATCAATATCATAACTATTACAAGCGCTATCATCTCTGTTTACATAATAATATTTTGATAAAGGGACATATAATATATTTTTACTGTTTTTTATAAAATTATATTTAAATAATAAATCTTCTCCATAATGAATATTGGCTGCAAATTTATTTGTTTTACATATCGTTGAAGAATAAAAAGCAGCAACCGGTGACCAATTAAAATATTTTCCTCTTATCATCTCAAATAACGCTTGATGTTTATTAAAAACAACAGGCGTAATATTTGTTAAATTAAAAATACCCCCAATATCTCTTAGATAATTGTTTATTAATATATCTGGCTTATACTCCATTAAATATTTCAAAGCTGATTCAATATAATCCGTTTCTATCCAATCATCACTATCAATAAATGTAATATACTTCCCTTTAGCTACATTTATACCAGTATTTCTTGCAACACTTACACCTTCATTTATTTTATGTATTACATTTATTCTATTATCTATATCTTTATATTTTTTACAAAATTCCCCTGATTTATCTGTACTACCGTCGTTAATCAATATAATCTCTAAATTTTTATATGTTTGATTAATAATTGAATCTAAACATTTAGGCAAATATTTTTCAACATTATAAACAGGTACTATTATGCTAATTAAATCATTATTATTTTTACAATCCATCAATCAAATCACACCACTGTTTCATTATTTTTTCTTTACTAAATTTATCAATATTACCATGTGCGTTATCAGAAAATTTTTGCCTTAATTCAGGGTTCTCTATTAATTCACAAATTTTATCAGCCATTGTGTTACAATCAAAGGGTATAACTAAATAACCATCTACGCCATCACGTACGATATCCGATGGTCCGGAATTTATATCAAAACTTATTATCGGCAATTTCTTAGCTTTTGCTTCAAGCAAAACCATAGGCAATCCCTCGTAACGGGAGGTCATCACATAGAAAGAATATTTTTGATATAAATCGTAAATATCAGAACGATTTCCCATTAAAATTACATGACTTTGAAGATTATTTCGTTTAATTAAATCAATAATTTTATTTTTATATTCTGTTTCGCCATCACCATAAATATGCCATTGCCAGTCAGGATATTTATCAAATACTAATTTTGCAACTTCTATTAGGTATTCATATCCTTTTGCATAATTCAATCCTCCTACACTTATTATTTGTTTTGAATATTTATTATAATAGCGTAAATTACACAGTAATTCATTGTTATAGAAATTATGAATTATCAACATTTTGTTTTTATTTATATTATATAATTGTTGATATAATAAATATTCCTTTTGCGTTAAAACCACTATTCTATACGATAACTTGATAATTAAAAATTGGAAAATTTTTCTATAAATTTTTTCTTTTAAAGTCTCTTTTCTTACTTTGTAGCCAACAATAGAACTATGTTCACAAAAAATAATCTTAGTTTTAGTAAAATAACCAGCGATTAAAGGCATAATATTATTATTTCTTCCAACTACAATAATTATCTGTATTTCATTTTCTTTTAAAATTCTTATCATAGAGACAATACTAGATATAAAAATTTTTCTTAATCTCTGATTTTTAGAATAAATATTTATAATTTTTATTTTTTTATTAATATCAAAAAAAATTTTTTTATCTTTAAACAACGTTATAATACTACAATGATATTTTTTTACTAACTCATTTCCCAAAGATGATGTTACTCTTTCCGTCCCACCAGCAGTACACAAATTACTAACAAATAAAGTAACTTTCTTAATTATCATTTAATTCTCCAATACATTTCCAATAAACTCTTTTTTGCTTCTCATCCCAATTTTTCAAGCTTACTTACATCCAAATTCAGCTTGTACTGGAAGACCTATATTTGCTACTATTGTTCTATTTCGTTATTCCTCATATTATTACTGTTATCTATTTTTTGTGTTACTAATTCTATCATTTCCACATTAGTGCAATATATTAATGTATTAGCTACAATTATGGGCTTCATATAATTTATCGCTAACAATATTACATTTGTTCCATGAACATATCAACTTCTATTTGTTTCAAATACCTATAAAAAATATTCTATTTATTACATTTTCTGTTAAATTATTAATAAATACGATAATTATATAGCCTCTATTTTTTTAATAGCAAATTAATAATAGCACTATAAATCTAATAGATTTTTTATGCCTGTTTCTAAATCATATTGAGGTTTCCAACCTAATTTTCTCAATTTTGTTGTATTTAAAATACATTTAGTAGTTTTCAAAAATACTTTATCTTCCGGTTTATTACCAGGTTCATAACACAACTCAACTTTAGCAGCATTTGCTAATTTTTGAGCATAATCCCACAGAGTTACAGTACATTCTTCATTGCCAATATTATAAACTTCTCCATTTGTACCTAACAATAATGCATATAACATACCAGCCACACAATCATCAACGTAACAATACGAACGTATCTGATTCCCTTTACTATACATAATAATATTTTTTCTATTTGAAACTTGTCTAAGAAAGTAAACATCTGCTCTATTATTACTTTCTAAAATATTTTTTCCATAAATATATGCTGGCCTTACAATTATTACATCTGCATTATATTGTTTCTTATAACTCATGCATAAAGTTTCAGAAGCACGTTTGCTTTCAGGATAACAAGATCTAAATGTAGTACAATCTATAACTCCTTTATCAGTTTCGTTAAATAATTCTTTTCTGTCTATATTTTCACCATAAATTTCAGAACTAGAAACAAACATAAATCTAGTACCTTTATGCTTTACAACATATTCCAATAAATTTAAAGTTCCTATAAAGTTTGCTTTCATTACATCAACAGGTGTATTGTTAAAAGCATCAGGATGTGCTGAACTTGCAGCATGTATAATAAATTGAAAATCAATATTTAACGTTAACGGAGTCGTAACATCAGCAATTATAATATGTAAATTTTTATTATCTTTGAATTTAGCAAAACTTTTTTCTGCATTTTTAGAATTTCTACACATAGCAAATACTTCTAAATTCAACTTTTTCTTTTCAGAAGTTTCTAAAAGCATTTCTACTAATCTTGATGCAATCATTCCATTTGCACCAGTAATTAATACCTTAGCATTTTTCAACTTCTCCCAAGGTAATTCTAATTCATAAATTTGTTTTATCATAATAATCTCAAAACATCCTTTTCATTTATTATTTTTTATTTGGAACAAAGATTTAAATAAAGAAATGTCTTCTGTCGTTGTAAGTCTTATATTGATTGATGAGCCCAGAACAAATTTTATTTTCCTTTTTTTCTCTATCGCCAAAACATTAGTAGCACCGAATTTTGTTAAATCCTCTTCAGTAGCTTCTGCAAATAAATCCATTATATCTTTTAATTTATATGCATCTGGTGTTTGAATTCTATAAAGTGTTTTATGATCTAAATATTTTTCAAATACTAAAGACGAAGTATTTACAACCATAACTTCGTCATCACAAGGAATTGCAGCAACTGCAGCACCTTCTATTTGGCATTTCGCTAAAACATCAGAAATAATTTCTTGAGACACTAACGGCCTGTTGCCATCATGTATAATAACTGTATCTTCTAAACTATACTTCTCAACGGCCGCTTTCAATCCACATAAAATTGATTTCAAAGAAGTTTCTCCACCATTTACAACTTCCACTAATTTGCTAATATTATACTTTTTAGCATATGCTTTTAATATATCATGCCAACCATTAACACAAACAACAATTATAGAATCAATATCAGGATGTTTTTCAAAAGCCTCTAAAGTATATATAATTAATGGCTTATCGAAAACCTCTATAAATTGTTTTGGTATTCCAGCCCCCATACGATTTCCAACTCCACCAGCTTTAATAATAGCTATATTCACGCAAACGCCTCCATTAATCACGCCAATAGGCTTCCATAGTATGTTGCTGTCTATTTTCTATTGATGGTATCTTCATATAGTCACCATATACATTTTGAAGAGTAGTATGCCAACAAGAAAACGTTGGAAACTTTTCACCTTCAAATTCAACTTCGACAGTTTTTTCGTACTCTTCTTTTAACATTTTTTCTCCAACTCCATGTAAGCCCCATGTTATAGCTCCTACAAATCTCGATTTTTCGTAAGGATATTTAAGCGCTATTTTTTCTATTTTTTCGCAATAATATTTTTTCCCTAAAATCAGCGCAAGTGGTTTTAAAATATATTTAGCATATTTCCTAAATTTATTTTTTCCTACCCCTAGTTTTGCATCAGATAGTAATAAAAGTTTTCTCATAAAATCAACTTTTTCAAAAATTTGCTTTATATCTTTAGGATTCTCTGGCAATCCATCAACTGGAAATATATCTACCCATATATTTGTATCAATATTGCCTTTTCTATATTTTTCTATAATCAAAGTCCTTGTATCTACGATTTTAGTAAAAGGAGCAGAAAAATTATTTAGTCGGTTTGATCTAATTTCATAATTCTTATTATCACTTTTAAATAATTTTATAAATCTTTCATAATCTGGTCGCGGCATATTTACATCTATATCATCATCCCATGGAATAAACCCCTTATGTCTGATTGCACCTAATAAAGTACCGCCTGTGAGATAATAACATAAATTATTTTTTTGACAAAAAGAATCTATTTCTTTCAATATATTTAGTTCTATTTTTTGAATTTCATTTAATGTCAATTTACGCATTATACCATTCCTTTTTTCTTATATATATTTCTAAACATTTTTAATTTTCTGGTTATCATCACATCAACTTAACATAAAAATATTCACTATTTTTTTAAGAAATTAAAAACTTTCTCTTAATATTGATTTTATTTTCAAACCCAGAATTATGAGAATGAATTATTCTAATATTTATTCCAAATATTTTTGCCATAAATACTGGAAAAACCTACTCTAAACTTAATGCATTTAATACAATACCTGCATATTTTTTTCTGCCTTTAAGAAATAATAATATCCATTGCAAATAATGCTTTATCGGATTTTTTCTACGAGAACAGATATTATAGATTATACTCCCATTTTTATTAATTCATTTTCAAATACTATATGATCATTTATGGTAACATTAACAAAATCATAAATTAATCTATCTTTGTTTAAATTATTAAATTGTTGTAATAAATATGTTTCTAATCCACCAATATTATTTGTCATGCCAACTTGCAGTATTCTCTTTTTAATCATTACCTTTAATCCTCATCCATAATATATAATTTTGCTTTATAAGATAAATCATATATCCAACAAAAATACACAAGTTCCACATATTATAAATTAACAATTGTTTCAACAACATAAAAATCTTTGGATTATAATCATTAAAATTTTTTAATTTGGTAAATAAAAAATCCTGCTGCCTTTCTTTAAGAAAATTACGTCTATCTACATTTGACAAATTGCTTTCTTTTCTGAAAGACATTTGAATTGTCAAAAATATAAATTTAATATATTCCGCTAATAAACTATTCAAGCTTACATCTAATTTATTCCATTTTTTGAATAAATAATACTTACTTAAAATTATTTTATAATTTATATTCCAATAATTTGGATAATATCGCCCCATTAAACTACCCGTTCCTCTACGTCTATAATGTAAAAAAGTATCACTCAAAACACTACAATTAGTAGCATAACTAGCAAATTGAATATTAAACGCAACATCCTCCCCTATAGAATAATTCGGAAACACAATATTAAAATCTTCCATTATTGATTTTCTATAAGCTTTATTCCAAACATATCTAAACAAGCTGCTTTTTTGTAAACCAATTATATAATTTTTTAATTCATCACCTTTTATGAAATTTTTTAAATTTGGTGAAACTTTATTGTTTTTAACTAATCTTTCTCTATTATCGTAAATATCTTCAATAAATCCATACATTACAAAATCTGAATTATGTAATTTAATTTCTTCATAAAGTTTTTCTAAAGTATTCTTTTCAATGTAATCATCACTATCTAAAAAAGTAATATATTTACCTCTTGCTTTTTTTAAACCTAAGTTTCTTACATAACTTATCCCTTTATTTTCTTTTTGTTTTATTAATATACAATCGCTCTTAAATTTTTCACAAATTACATAACTGCTATCTTTTGAACAATCGTCTATAATTATCAGTTCAAAATTAGTAAAAGTTTGATTTAAAACGCTATTTATAGATTGCTCTATATATTTTTCAGCATTATAAACAGGCATAATTATTGAAAAAAACGGTGTTTGATTATTCATTAAGCCTTTACCTAAACTTTCTTTTCAAAAACTCTGCTATTTTCTTCGGCCAGTTCTGTTTTTCCAAAAACACTACCGGTATTTCTTTTACCTTTAACTGCTGCTTTTCAAGCCATACATTTAAAAGACGTTCCGAGATAAAGCCAAATACCCTTGCTTCATATTGGTTATAACCGGATATATCTATCCTTTTTTCCAATTCAAAAAGTATGCTGAACAGCCAATTGCAATATTCATCAAATAATGTCTTTTTCATCACAAACATATTTAAAATATGCAGTTTTGTTCTACCCATTACTTTTACAAAGGTTTCACTGTATTCCGGGTAAATTTCTTGCACTATTTTTTCTGCTTCGTTAAGGTCACGCTTGTTATGCGCGTGCTCATACTGGGTGCGCACTGTTTCTATATAATAGTTGCGCTTTACTGGTAGTATTACGTCATATTTTTGCAATAAATTTTCATAGTCTTGTCTATGTAAAATTACTGTTTTTTTCTTTTCTACGCTGTTTGTATGTATGTTTTTACTTGCAAAATATCTGCGGTAATGACATAAACCTATATAGTCACACTTTAAGTTTTTCCATGCCCAGTATAGCCCTGTAAGTTCACAGTAGTTGGCGTTTTTAGTTGAGACATTATCACCGGTGTTATCTCCAGCATACCCTAAATCTGCTTTGCCTTCCCTGCCTACATGAAGCGGAAGATATACATCGTCATCAGGCATCCAGTATTTTTTATGAGTTGCTACAAGTATTTTTATATCCACTTGTTACTTCAGTTCCTTTTCTGCAAGATTTAACGCGCTTTCTATTACTTTATCCATATCGTAATATTTGTATTCACCAAGCCTGCCACCAAAGACGATGTTCGTTTCTTTATTTGCAAGTTCTTTGTATTGTTCATACAGTTTTTGGTTTTTACTGTTGTTGACAGGATAGTAAGCTTCTTCACCCGGTTGCCATTCCTGCGGATATTCTTTAGTGATGTAGGTTACAGGCTGTTTGCCAAATTCAAAGTGCTTGTGTTCTATTATCCTTGTATAAGGAGTTTCACTATCGGTGTAGTTCATCACGGCAACGCCTTGGTAATTGTCACATTCTAATTTTTCGGTTTCAAACTTTAAGCCGCGATATTCCAAATGACCAAGTTCATAGTTAAAATATTCATCTATTGCACCGGTATAGATTACTTTTTTTGATATGTTCTGGTCTTTATCAAAGCAGATGTTAAAATTACAGTTAAGCTCTACATCTATATCTTCCAGCATTTTTTCTATAATTTGGTTGTACCCTCCAATAGGTATACCTTGGTAACGGTCGTTAAAATAGTTGTTATCATAGGTATAACGCACCGGCAGGCGTTTAATTATAAAGGCAGGCAGTTCTGTACATTTTCTTCCCCATTGTTTTTCGGTGTAACCTTTAATTAGTTTGGTGTATATATCTGTGCCAACCAAGCTTATTGCTTGTTCTTCAAGGTTTTGCGGTTCGCTTGTTATAACTTTTCTTTGCTCACTTATAATTTGTTCTGCTTCCTGCGGTATTTTAATTTCCCACATTTTACTAAAAGTGTTCATGTTAAAAGGCAGATTATATATTTCGCCTTTGTAGTTGGCAACAGGGCAATTGATGTAATTGTTAAATTCTGCAAATTGGTTAATGTAATCCCATACCTTTTTATTTGATGTATGAAAAATATGCGCACCGTATTTATGTATATTGATGCCATCTTTCTGCTTGCAATATATATTGCCACCGATATGGCTTCGTCTTTCTACGACAAGGCATTTTTTGCCTGCTTTTTTAGCTTCATGGGCAAATACGCTGCCAAAAAGTCCACTTCCCACTATCAAATAATCATATTTCATCAGTTATTTTCTTTCCCTTCGTATAGTAATTTTTAATACGCACCTTTTCTGAGTAATACTACTTTAAATGTTTTAAATAACAGCATTAAGTCTAACCACACACTCCAGTTTCTTGTGTACCAGCTATCCAAAAGCACGCGCTCTGCGTAGTCGATATCGCTTCTGCCACTGACCTGCCACATGCCGGTTATACCCGGTTTTACCATCAGGTAGTCGTTAATGTATTCACCGTATCTTACCATTTCATCCCTTATTATCGGTCGCGGTCCTACAAGGCTCATTTCTCCCTTTAGTACGTTGAATATCTGCGGCAGTTCGTCTAAACTTGTTTTTCTAAGGAATGCCCCGCTTTTTGTTATGCGCGGGTCGTTCTTCAGTTTGAAATCTTTTTCCCATTCTGCTTTTGCTTCAGGGTTTGTTTTTAAAAGCTGTTCTAGTTTTTCTTTAGCGTCTACGCACATACTGCGGAATTTATAGCAGTTAAATTCTTTGCCGTTTTTGCCTATACGCCTATGTTTAAAAATTACAGGCCCCGGTGAGTCTTTATATATCCATAAGGCTATTATTATAAGTATCGGTGATATTACTATGGTGCCTGTTATGGTCAGCACGTAGTCAAAGATTGTTTTTATCCATCTATTGACTGGACGTGCAAGGTTATTTTTTAAACGTAGAAGCATTAGCTTTTCGTTAAACAGGCTTTCTGCTTCTATGCCGCCCATTGGTACGCCTACAAGGTTTGGTATTACTCCCATGCTTTTTACTAAGGGCTGTACTTTGTAGATTAGCTTTGTTAGTTTTCCTTGTTCTAACCCCGGTGCTGCTATAAAGACATGGTTGATGTTGTATTTGCTTATAACCTCTTCTGCTTCGCTGAATTTACCAAGTACGGGATAGTTTTCTAATATTCCTTTCTCTACTTTGTTGTCTTCAAGTAATCCTATTATGTTGTAGCCCATGCCGGCGTCGTTTTTGATGCCTTGTACTAAGAGTTCTGCTGTTTTGCCTGCGCCGATGATAAGTACCGGTATTTGCAGCAGCTGATATTTTTCAAGTATCTTTTTAACTATGTAGCGAAATACTACAAGCAATATAAAGCTCAATACCCAAAATACTGCTATAAACATTCTGGAGGTTGAACCTGCAATACGCGCTATATAGAGTAATATGATAATACTTGTAACAGCGTAGCAGCTGGTGATAAAGAGTTTTTGTATTATCTGCCAGAACTGCGCGCGGCGGTTGTAGAGCTGTTCGATGTTTAAGAAGATAAGGTAAAGTAATGGGAATACTACCCAGAAGTTGAGCCAGGAGATGTGCAAGCTGTGGTTTCCAGTGTAGAAATTACGGAAGTTAAAGGCAAGTTCTTCTGCACATACTATGGCGATGTAGTCAGCACAAATTAATACAAACGGTAGAATAATATTGGTATACTTATTTATTTTTTGCAGATTTTCTGCCACGGTTATCCCTCTTACGTTTTATTGATTGTAATAAAATTTATAATTTTATTTTACATTATTTTATAATGTTATTTTACCATACCTTTACCCCCCCGCAAGACATTTCCGGTAGAGTGAATCTAACTTTTACTGGTCTTGGTGAAACTTTATCCCTGCCGGTAGGTTAGCGCGGCAGCGTAGTTTCGCATTAACCCGCACTATCGGTGATGCGTGATATCAATGACTTATCTAAAAAAATAACGTCACAACAAATTTGATGCTGACATTAGAAGTTTATCTTTTTTATTATATTAAGGTTCACAAATTTCACTCCCTATTCAGTCATGAAATTTGCGTAGCTTCGCTGTCACAGTTATCAACTTCGCTTCCAGCTCATTGCTAACCGGCGACTCAGCTAAAAACAAAACCACCCTGCTTACTCCAAACGGAATAAACAGGGTGGTTTACTTTACCTATTGCAACTTATTAAGTTTTTCTGCTGTTATGCAGTAAAATCAGTTATTAGTAGGTACATTATTGTATTTTACTTTTACGTCACGGTATCTGCTCATGCCGGTACCTGCCGGAATGAGTTTACCGATAATAACGTTTTCTTTAAGGCCGAGCAGCGGGTCAACCTTGCCTTTAATAGCTGCGTCCGTAAGTACGCGGGTGGTTTCCTGGAAGGAAGCCGCAGACAGGAAGGAATCGGTTGCCAGGGATGCTTTGGTAATACCCAGAAGAATCGGGTGGCCTTCTGCCGGCTGCAAGCCGCGGTCAAGCATCTCGCTGTTCTGTTCTTCAAATTCACCGATATCAACGTATTCGCCCGGCAGCATCGTAGTATCGCCTGCTTCGTCGATACGTACTTTACGCATCATCTGGCGTACCATAACTTCAATGTGTTTGTCGTTAATTTCTACGCCCTGAGATTTGTAAACGCCGAGTACCTGCTGTACCAGGTAACGCTGGGTTGCGCGCACGCCGCTGATGCGGATAATATCATGCGGATTGAGGGAACCTTCGGTAAGACGGTCGCCTTTTTCGATTTCCTGGCCTTCGGCAACAGCAAGTTTTGCGCCGTACGGAATAGCATAAACTTCTTCCATGCCGTCTTTATCGGTAATGGTAATTTTACGCTGGCCGCCTTCTTCGGCAATATGCACAACGCCGGTGGTTTCTGCCAAAATACCGGGGTGTTTCGGTTTGCGTGCTTCAAACAATTCTTCAACACGCGGCAAACCCTGGGTAATATCGTCGCCGCCTGCTACGCCGCCGGTATGGAACGTACGCATGGTAAGCTGGGTACCAGGTTCGCCGATTGCCTGTGCTGCAATAGTGCCAACTGCTTCACCGACATCAACATTTCTGTCGGTTGCAAGGTTGCGGCCATAGCATTTACGGCAAACGCCAACTTTAGATTTGCAGTTAAGCACGCTGCGGATTTTAACGGTTTCGCGCAGGGCTGCAATTCTGTCTGCCATATCTTCGGTAACATAATCGTTGATATGATAGAGCACTTCGCCGTTTTCATCCAGAATATCTTCGGCAAGGTTACGGCCGACAATACGGTCACGCAGAGATTCGATAACCGTCTGTTTGTTCTTGCCTTCGGTAATAGCGCCGATTTCGATACCTTCGATAGCATTGTTGCGCACTTTCATTTCGCGGACAGTGCCGTCTGCCAAAATTGCGTCAATCATTGCTTCGGTGTAAGTATCTTTTGCATGTGCCAGTACTTCACCTTCTGCGTTAACAACATCTTCGGCAACTTCTTTGCCGTTGAAGTGATGCATCAGGTGTTCTTTCATTACCTTGTTGGCATCTTCGCTGCTGATATTAATTTGAACGGTTTCAGTTGCTTCGCCGTCCATATCATCGGTTGCATACAGGTTAACTTCAAGCACGTGGCCTGCAATAAGTTTATTGTAAATATCTTCCGTAATAACGGTATCTGCTTCAGCAATCAGTTCGCCGGTTACAGGGCTTTCAACGCCGGAAGCAAGGTTGCGCCCTATAACGGTTTCGCGCAGTTTGTTCTGGCTTGCGCCAAGGGTTTGTTTGCACAGGCGGCTGCGTTCTTTAACAATGTTAAAGGTTACAACGTCGCAGTCATCCTCGCGCACAATAACATCCTGCGCAACGTCTACAAGGCGGCGGGTAAGGTAACCGGAGTCTGCCGTACGAAGTGCGGTATCGGCAAGACCTTTGCGGGCACCGTGGGTGGAAATAAAGTATTCCAATACGGTTAAGCCTTCGCGGAAGTTTGCCTTAATAGGACGGTCGATAATACGGCCGGACGGGTCAGCCATAAGGCCGCGCATACCTGCCAGCTGACGGATCTGCTGGGTGTTGCCGCGGGCACCGGAGTCAGCCATCATGTTCAGGGAATTGAATTTATCCATGGTAGCGCTCATCAGTTTTGCGGTAACGTCATCAGTTGCCTGGCTCCAGATTTCAATAACCTTGCGGTAACGTTCGTCTTCGCTCATTAAGCCGCGGCGGAACATACGCTCTGTTTTATCAATCTGTTTTTCGGCGTCAGCCAAAATCTGCTGTTTTTCTTTCGGGATTTTAATATCGGATACGGCAATGGAAATACCTGCCTTGCAGGCGTTGTCATAACCGTTCTTTTTAACAATATCAAGAATTTCGGCAGTACGCAGGTTGCCAAACAGCTTGTGCGCTTTGGCAACAAGGTTGCCCAGTTCTTTTTTGTTAATAAGTTTGCTTAAATGCCAAACCTTAACTTCTTCACCGGCAGCGTTCTTTTCAGTTTCCTGATGGAAGTACTGCAATTCTTTCGGCAGGTCTTCGTTAAACATGATATTGCCCGGCGTAGTGGTAACAAGGCTTACGCCTTCGTTCTTTTCTTCACCGTAAATATCTTTGTTAGGTACATAAACCTGAATGCGTGCCTGCAAATCAACAACCTTATGGAAGTATGCCAGCATAGCTTCGTTAATACTGCTGAAGCGCATGCCTTCGCCTTTGGCTCCTTCTTTCACCATGGTGATGTAGTAAGAGCCCAGAACCATATCCTGGGTAGGTACAGCAACAGGTTTGCCGTCTTTCGGTGCCAGAATGTTGTTAACGGAAAGCATCAAAATTCTTGCTTCTGCCTGTGCTTCCGCGGAAAGCGGCAGATGCACTGCCATTTGGTCACCGTCGAAGTCGGCGTTGAATGCTGTACATACCAAAGGATGCAGCTTGATTGCACGGCCTTCGGTAAGGATAGGCTCGAATGCCTGAATACCGAGTCTGTGCAGCGTCGGTGCACGGTTAAGGAATACAGGATGTTCTTTAATTACTTCTTCCAAAACGTCCCAAACAACATTGTTGGCGCGTTCTACCATGCGTTTGGCGTTTTTGATATTGGTAGCCTGTCCGCTCTGAACAAGGCGTTTCATTACAAAAGGTTTAAACAGTTCCAGTGCCATTTCCTTCGGCAGGCCGCACTGGTGCATTTTAAGTTCCGGTCCTACAACGATAACGGAACGGCCGGAATAGTCAACACGTTTACCCAAAAGGTTCTGACGGAAACGGCCCTGTTTGCCTTTCAGCATATCGGAAAGGGATTTCAGCGGGCGGTTGCCTGGGCCTGTTACCGGACGGCCGCGGCGGCCGTTGTCGATAAGGGCGTCAACTGCTTCCTGCAGCATGCGTTTTTCGTTGCGTACGATAATATCCGGCGCGTTAAGTTCAAGCAAGCGTTTTAAGCGGTTGTTGCGGTTAATAACGCGGCGGTACAAATCGTTAAGGTCGCTCGTTGCAAAGCGTCCGCCGTCCAGCTGAACCATCGGGCGCAGTTCAGGCGGAATTACCGGTACAACGTCCAGAATCATCCATTCCGGGCGGTTGCCGGATTTCAAGAAGGCTTCGCAAACTTCCAGACGGCGTACAGCGCGGATTTTGCGCTGACCGCTTACTTCTTTCAGTTCTGCACGCAGTTCTGCGGTAAGCTTGGGCAGGTCAATTTCCTGTAATAAAGTTTTAATTGCCTGAGCGCCCATGCCTACTTTAAATGCACTGCCGTATTTATCACGGTTTTCAATATATTCGCTTTCGGTCAGCAGCTGTTTTTTAGTCAGCGGAGTGCTGCCCGGGTCTAATACAATGTAGTTGGCAAAGTACAGTACTTTTTCCAGAGAACGCGGGGAAATATCAAGAATTAACCCCATGCGGCTCGGAATACCTTTGAAATACCAGATATGGGATACAGGTGCAGCCAGTTCAATATGGCCCATACGCTCACGGCGTACTTTGGCACGGGTTACTTCAACGCCGCACTTGTCGCAGATAATGCCTTTATAGCGGATTCTTTTATATTTGCCGCAATGGCATTCCCAGTCTTTGGTAGGCCCGAAAATTCTTTCGCAGAACAAACCGTCACGTTCCGGTTTCAAAGTTCTGTAATTGATGGTTTCCGGTTTTTTTACTTCGCCATAGGACCAAGCCCTGATTTGCTCCGGTGAAGCCAGGCCGATACGCATAGATTCAAAATTATTTACGTCTAACAAGAACCGATCGCTCCCTTCTATTCCATATCTTCACTGGCGGCGTCATCCGCATCTTTTGCTTCCATATTCATGTTGCCAATATCGGCAATCAAATCAAAATCGGGGTCTTCCGCTGCGCTGTCATCACTGTCGGTGGTGTAGTCATCCTGTACAATCTCCGTGTTAGGAGCTTCGGGAATTGCACCGTCGATGTCAAGGTCCAGCTTGCGCGCTGTTTCGTTGATATCGTCGTCGGTATCACGCAGGGAAATTTCTTCTTCGTCCTCGTTGAGCACTTTAATGTCAAGGCCGATGGACTGAAGTTCTTTAATAAGTACCTTAAAGGATTCCGGAACACCAGGTTCAGGAACGTTTTCGCCTTTAACAATGGCTTCATAGGTTTTAACACGGCCGACAACATCGTCGGATTTTACGGTTAAAATTTCCTGCAAAGTGTAAGCTGCGCCGTATGCTTCCAGCGCCCAAACTTCCATTTCGCCAAAACGCTGTCCGCCGAACTGCGCCTTGCCGCCGAGAGGCTGCTGGGTAACAAGGGAGTACGGGCCGGTGCTGCGGGCATGGATTTTATCATCAACAAGGTGATGCAGTTTGAGCATGTAAGTTAAGCCGACGGTAACTTTGTTATCGAACGGTTCACCGGTACGGCCGTCATACAGCGTGGTTTTGGCGCTGCGGTCGATACCTGCAATGTCAAGCGCATCATTAATATCTTTTTCGTGAGCGCCGTCAAATACCGGTACGGAAATTTGTACGGCTTTAATGCTCTTATCACCGAATTTGCCGATTTCAACGGTTTCGGGGATGCCGTATTTTTCAACGTCATAGCCAACACCGGTCAGGCGTTCTACAAGGCCTTCGGCATTGTTTTCAATCTGCATGCCGAGTGCACGTGCTGCCCAGCCCAGATGGTTTTCCAGAATTTGTCCGATGTTCATACGGGAAGGTACGCCCAACGGATTCAGCACAATCTGTACCGGTTCACCGCTCGGCAGGAACGGCATGTCTTCGCGCGGCAGAATACGGGAAATAACGCCCTTGTTGCCGTGGCGGCCTGCCCTTTTATCG
>ULXT01052425.1_pt1 | contig 27778 bp, 22 predicted proteins | sample 1961571 | NCBI WGS metagenome assembly ULXT01 (sample SAMEA4835846, study PRJEB28245) | human gut metagenome | biome: gut microbiome; material: fecal sample | place: Denmark | collected 2008
AAGAAGATGAACAAATTGTTTATTTATAAAAATATGAGTATGAAAAAATTATTTCTTTTTGTAGCTCTTGTTGCGTTGTTGCATAGTTGCACCACACAAGATGTAAAGGTAGAGGTGTATAATCCTACCGATTTTGCTCGCGTAAACGAGATGGTAGAGGTGGACTATCCTGCTATTGCAAAGCAATTGTCGCTTGCTGATGATGCACGTATAGTGGTGCTCGATACTACCGGTGAGCAAGTACCTTATCAAATAACGTATGACGGTAAATTGATATTCCAAACGACACTCGAACCGCTGAGCCGTGCCGAATATACGGTCAAGGCCGGTGTTCCCGATTCTTTTGCCGTGAAGACGGTGGGCGACTATTATCCCGAGCGCGTCGACGATATTGCATGGGAAAACGATTGTATAGCATTCCGTACATACGGCCCTGCGTTGCAAGCTACCGGTGAAAAGGCTTATGGTTATGACGTATGGGTAAAGTGTGTGGATTATCCTGTAGTTGCCGCTCGTTATGATGGTGAACTGAATCCTGCAACTGTAGCTGAAATAAACCGCTTGAAAGAGACCAACCCCGACTCGGCCCAAGCTTTGTATGAGAGCGTATCGTACCATGTAGACCATGGTAATGGCTTGGATTATTATAAGGTAGGTCCTACGTTGGGTGCCGGTACGTCGGCTTTGCTCGATGCTGATAGCAAGATTGTATATCCGTATTGCTATGCAAAGTATGGAATTCTCGATAACGGTCCGTTGCGTTTTACGATGAGACTCGAGTATCTTCCTTTTGCTTATGGCAATGACACGGTTACCGAGAGTCGTCTTGTATCGTTGGATGCAGGCAGCCAGTTGAATCGTATCGACGTATCGTATGCCGGCTTGTCACAACCCGCTACGATGGTTACAGGTATTGTATTGCATGATACCGATAGCGTGATGTCGTATGATGCCGAGGCTGGGTATGCCGCTTACGCCGACCCTGCCGACAGCATAAACGGTCGTACGTTCATTGGTATGGCATATCCTGCTGCTGTGCAGGTAGCAACTCCGGTATATTTTGATGAAGCCGAGCGTACCGAACGAGGAGCAGAGGGACACCTGCTTATGCAACAGACGTATGTTCCTGACTCTACGGTGACCTATTATGCCGGTGCCGGCTGGGATAAATGGGGCTTTGATACTCCCGAAGATTGGTTTGAATACATGAAATATTTTGCCACTACGTTGCGTACTCCGCTCGAAGTGTCTATAAAATAAAATATGATGAAAAAGTTGCTTTCTCTCCCGCCTAATTTGGTACAACGGTTCCACCAGTTGGAACAGGTATGTGAGGATGAATGGTTCTGCACGGCCGATCCGCCAGGTCGCAAGTTGGGTTCTGGAGGAGGAACAACTTGGTTACTTGAAGAGTGTTTCCGTTCCGAAAGGGACGGAAACAATTTCTTTGAATGGCTTTCGTCAGAGAAACGCATACTCCTGCATGCCGGCGGGCAGAGCCGCCGACTGCCGTCTTATGCTCCTTCGGGAAAGGTACTTACACCTATACCGGTCTTCCGTTGGGCTCGCGGACAACGTTTGGGGCAAAATCTTCTTTCATTGCAAATGCCCCTTTATGAACGCATCATGCGTGAAGCCCCTGATTTGCTGCACACTCTTATTGTAAGTGGCGATGTGCTTATTCGTTGTGAAGGTTCGCTGCCTGCAATTCCCGATGCCGACGTGGTATGTTTCGGTTTGTGGGTCGACCCCGAGTTGGCCAAGAATCATGGTGTATTCTTTTCTTCGCGAGAGGTACCCGGAGTGCTCGACTTTATGATGCAGAAGCCATCGGTAGCAGAGCTATCGCAGTTGGCAGCCACGCACTATTCTCTTATGGATATAGGGGTATGGTTGCTCAGTGATAAGGCTGTGGCGTTGTTGTCGCAGCACTCTTATCGCGATGGTGAACTTTCGTTTTATGATTTATATTCCGACTTCGGTTGTGCCTTGGGTGAGCATCCTCGCATCATCGACAAAGAACTCAACGAATTGAGGGTCGCAATACTGCCTTTGTCGGGGGGCGAGTTCTATCATTATGGTACAAGTCGCGAACTCATTTCTTCTACTCTCGCTATACAGAATTTGGTAAACGACCAGCGTGACATTATGCATAGGCGAGTAAAGCCTCATGCAGCCATGTTTGTACAGAATGCGGTTGTTGATGTGCCTTTGCGTCCTGAAAATGGTGAGTTGTGGATAGAAAACAGTCACGTGTCACCCGGATGGAAGCTGAGCGAGCGACATCTTATCACGGGAGTACCCCGTAACGATTGGTCTATTTCTTTACCGGCCGGCGTGTGCGTAGATGTGGTTCCCTATGATGAAAAGGCTTATGTAGCAAGGCCTTATGGTATGAACGATACTTTCAAAGGTAATATACGGCAGGCTGTTTTCTTTGGTAAGCCGCTGACAGAGTGGCTGGCAGAGCGTGGCATAGATGTTTCGCTCCTGGAACAGTATGACGATATGCAAGCAATGCCCCTTTTCCCGGTTTGTGGTGATGTGCAGGAGTTGGGTAAGATGTTGCGCTTTATGATAGAGGCTCCTGGAGACGAAGCCGGTAGGTCGCTGTGGCTTGTGTTGCCACGCCTTTCGGCCGATGAAATATCGGCTTCGGCACGGTTAGACCGCTTGTATGCACAGCGTGAAGCGTTTCGCGATGAGAGTTGGATGGCTTTGTCGAGTCATTATAAGAACAGCGTTTTTTACCAGTGTGACTTGAAAGATGCGGCAAAGTGTTTTGCAACGCGTTCTTTATCGTTGCCGCATCCTCTTCCTGCCGATGCTCTGGTTATGACGCGAATGCACGATGCCATGTTTAGGGCTGAGGTGTTGCGTATGAAGGGCGATGCTGCCTGCGAACAATATGAACGTGAGGCGTTTGGACTGTTGCGTGATGCAGTGGTCTCATCGTTACCCGAAGCTAAGGTCTTGCCTCAGTGCAGTGTATATCCCGATCAAATTGTATGGGGGCGTTCGCCTGTACGCATAGATCTTGCGGGAGGATGGACTGATACGCCTCCGTATTGTATGTTGGCGGGTGGCAATGTGCTGAATATGGCTGTTGACTTGAATGGACAACCACCCATACAGGTGTATGTAAAGCGTTGTAAAGAGTTACAAATCGTGATGCGTTCGATAGACTTGGGAGCCGAGGAGCACGTGACCGATTATGCAGCATTGGAAAACTTTGCATGTGTGGGTTCGCCATTTTCTATCCCAAAGGCTGCCTTGGCGTTGGCTGGTTTTGTGCCACGGTTTTCGGTTGAGAAGTATGCAAGTTTGCAGCAACAGTTGCAGGCATTCGGTTCGGGTATAGAGGTTACGTTACTGGCAGCTATTCCCGCCGGTTCGGGTATGGGTACAAGCTCTATATTGGCGGCAACTGTGTTGGGTGCATTGGCCGACTTTTGTTCGCTTGCATGGGACAAGGTAGAGATTGCACGCCGCACAATGGTGCTGGAGCAGTTATTGACAACCGGTGGCGGATGGCAAGACCAATATGGCGGAGTGTTACACGGAATAAAGTTGTTGCAGACCGAGCGTGGAGCCGGGCAGTTGCCCGTAGTGCGTTGGCTGCCCGATACGTTGTTTACCGATGCCGAGTATCGTCAGTGCCATTTACTCTATTACACAGGAATAACACGAGTGGCTAAGAGTATCTTGGCCGAGATAGTTCGTGGCATGTTCCTCAATTCGGCACGGCATCTGTCGCTCTTGGAGGCAATGAAGATACATGCCTCGGAGTTGTATGAGGCTGTGTTACGCAACGATTTCGACCGTATGGGACGTTTGATAGGGCGTACGTGGCAACAAAATAAATTGTTGGACAGCGGTACTAATCCTCCTGAAGTGGAGGCTATAATCGAGCAGATAGCTCCTTATACGTTGGGATACAAATTGCCGGGTGCAGGTGGCGGAGGCTATCTGTATATGGTAGCCCGCGATCCGTCGGCGGCAGCCCGCATACGTTCTATTCTTGATAACAACAAACCCAACGACAAAGCCCGTTTTGTAGAGATGTCGCTCAGCCGTAATGGCTTGCAGGTGAGTAGGAGCTGATATGCGAAGGTGGAAAAACAATGCGACACGCAGCCGCGAAAATTAAAGATTTGATTGATAACATGAAAAACAGTTTGACCCTTAGTAAAATATAATATTCTATGACACGCAAAGGGAAAGGTTCTATAGTAGGAGTAGGTGATGGAGGCCGTTATCTGGTACCTTTTATACTAGTAACCTCACTTTTTTTCTTGTGGGGATTTGCTCATAGTATCTTAGATGTACTTAACAAGCATTTTCAGGATGTATTGGTTATATCGAAAGGCCGTTCGGGACTGGTGCAGGCCGTGGTTTACGGGGGCTATTTCCTGATGGCTTTGCCGGCCGGAAAGATTATGGAACGTTTCGGGTACCGCGTGGGTGTAGTTTTGGGTTTGCTGCTGTATGGAGTGGGCGCTTTGATGTTTATACCCGGTGGAAGGCTGATGTCGTTTGAATTTTTCTTGCTTTCACTTTTTGTAATAGGATGTGGACTTACTTGCCTTGAAACGGCTGCCAATCCATACGTAACCGTGCTGGGCGAGAAGGATTCGGCTGCGCGACGTTTGAATTTGGCGCAGTCGTTCAACGGCTTCGGATGGATATGCGGTCCGTTGGTGGGTAGTCTGCTGGTGCTGGGAGAAGAGGGCGGTAGTGTATCGTTGCCCTATGCTATAATAGGAGTTGTGGTATTGTGTGTAGCAGTACTGTTTTCACGGGTACGATTGCCGGAGATAGAACCTTCTGCCGACGAAAAGACAGATGAAACAGAGCGTCCCCTATTTGCATATAAGCATTTTGTGTTTGGAGTGGTGGCGTTGTTCTTTTATGTGGCAGCACAGACTGGCATTAATAGCTTTTTCATTAACTATGCTGTAGAGGAGGTTACGGGCTTGTCGGCCAAGAGTGCCGGACTGATGCTTTCTTTTGGTGGCATGGGACTTTTTGTAGTAGGCCGTATGGTAGGTAGCTGGGTGATGCGATATATCTCGGCCGTGCGTCTGCTTACGCTGTGTGCCGTAGGTGCAGTGTTGGCAATGATACTTGTTGTATGTAGGTTGAATGCTGTCTCTATGGGAGCTTTGTTTCTGTGCTATTTGTTCGAGTCGATAATGTTCCCTACCATATTTGCAATAGCCATAAAGGGTGTAGGAAGACATACCAAAAGGGCTTCTTCATATCTGATTATGAGTATAGTAGGTGGTGCTGTCGCTCCGGTAGCGATGGGCATGATAGGCGACCGCTATAATATGGCAACGGGTTTTGTCATACCGCTGTTCTGTTTTGTCGTTATATTGGCGTATTGTATCTTTCTGAGACGCAGACGTGCTGCTGAATGAAAGCTAATATAATGTGATGTAGGTAATGCGCTTTGTGAAGCGAGGCGTGTGCTTATAGAGGTTGCTGTGGTCAAGAAGTAAAAAACAAGACATTGTTGTGTGGCTCCATCAACTGGGTGCATATGGTAGAGCAACTGAAATTATCGAAGTTTAGGGTAACAGTACGTAAGTGTTACTTACGTATGTAGAAAGTAGCTATCATACATATATGAAAAAAGTACGAAAGTAGTTCTTACGGTGTGGAAAGGGAGAGGAATGGGGGAGTTGCTTTTATTTTATGCGTGTGGGTGTTATACTTTAAGGTGTATTTTTACCTCACCTGTCTCTTTGCAAAGTACATAGATGCTCGAATGCAGCACAATGTATATGAAGTCCGGTTCGTCTACAATGGCATGTATGTGTCCAAGTGATAGTGTATTGAGCAGCTCATCTCCGTTCCCAATCTTTATTTTCCCGTTTTGGAAAGTTATGCCGAACAGCTCTGCATAAGGAGCCAATATCTCTTGAGCATGCAGGTCTTGAGGATTTTCGGGTTTATTAGGGTAGAGTGAGAAGAGTTGCTGGAAAGGGTGCATTGTGATTTTATTATAGGGTTGATGTTTTAGTTATAACAGAGATAGGGAGTTTTTGTTTACTCCCTATCTCTTGTGAATGTTTAGTATTAAATGAGGAAGCCTAATAATACACCGGCAGCAACAGCTGAACCGATAACACCGGCTACGTTGGGACCCATGGCGTGCATCAGCAGATAGTTGGTCGAGTCGTATTCCAAACCTACGATTTGTGAAATACGCGCAGAGTCGGGCACCGCCGATACACCGGCATTACCGATGAGAGGATTAATCTTGTTGTCTTTCTTCAAGAAGAGGTTGAAGAACTTAACAAAGAGAACTCCCGATGCCGTTGCCACGAAGAACGAGAAAGCTCCGAGGATAAAGATAAGTATCGAATTGAGTGTCAAGAACTCGGAAGCCTGCGTGGAAGCACCTACGGTAAGACCCAACAGGATGGTAATCGTGTCGATGAGCGGACCGCTTGCCGTGTTAGCCAAACGACGCGTAACACCACTCTCCTTGAGCAGGTTGCCAAAGAACAACATACCCAACAGAGGCAGACCCGATGGCACGAGGAAGCAAGTGAGCAACAGACCTACGATGGGGAACATTACTTTTTCGGTGTGCGATACGACGCGCGGCGGTTTCATGCGGATGACACGCTCTTTCTTGGTCGTGAGCAGTCGCATGATAGGCGGTTGTATCACAGGTACCAATGCCATGTAGGAGTAGGCCGACACAGCGATTGCGCCCATAAGGTTGGGAGCCAGCTTCGACGAGAGGAAGATGGCTGTAGGACCGTCGGCACCGCCGATGATACCAATGGCACCGGCTTGCATGGGATCGAACCCTAAGGCAAGCGCCAGCATGTATGCGCCGAAGATACCAAATTGTGCGGCTGCGCCGATGAGCATCAGTTTAGGGTTGGATATCAAGGCGGAGAAGTCGGTCATGGCTCCGATACCCAAGAAGATGAGGGGAGGATACCATCCGGAAGTAACGCCTTGATACAGGATGTTGAGTACCGAGCCTTGCTCGTAAATACCCACTTGCAATCCGGCATCCATGTTGAAGGGAATGTTGCCGATGAGCATACCGAACCCGATGGGTATGAGCAGCATAGGTTCGAATTCTTTCGCTACGGCAAGGTAGATGAAACCTATGCCTACGAGAATCATCACGAGATGCCCGATTGTGGCATTGGCTATACCGGTGTATCCCCAGAAGTCTGCCAAATTGTTTTGCAGGAAATCAAGAAATTCGCCCATATTATTCTATTGTTACGAGTACGGTTCCTTCGAGTACCGATTCTCCTTGTTTTACATTGATTTCTATAATTTTGCCATCACGGTCGGCTTTGATGCTGTTTTCCATCTTCATGGCTTCGAGGATGATTATGGTATCGCCTTTCTTAACGGTGTCGCCCACGTTAACTTTGATATTGAGAATAACGCCAGGCAGGGGCGATTTGATACCACTCTTGCCAGCGGGAGCGGCCGGACGGCTCAGCGTTGCTGTGGGAGCAGCGGGGCGAGCCTTCACGAGCGGTTTGATGGCAGGTTTTACTATTTTTTCCATCTCTACGAGGTAGTTGGTGCCGTTCACTTCTACGTGCGCGATGTTTTCTTCAATTTCACCAATTCTTACCTTATAAATATTGCCGTTGATGGTATATTTATATTCTTTCATTTCTTTGTTATTTATTAGCAGGTGTTACAATGGTTACTTGTGCGGAGTTTCCCGCAAGGTGTATATCTTGGAGTTCCACGGAGAGTATCGACGTTGTACTTGTTGTATGGTGAGTACCGTCTCTTCTACGTCGTGTACGTCCTCTTGCATCTCGTGCATAGCGAGGGCAATGGCAGCAAATACTTCACCCGGGGTGTCTCCTTTGCGCATTTCGGCACGTACCTCTTCGGGGCTGAGGCCTTTTGTCTCACCGGCTTTGCGATGAGCATGGTATGTACCAGCAAAGTTGATAAGCTTAAAGGCTAAGTACAGCAGAATGAGTCCGGCAAACACAACCATCATAGCAGTAATGGACATGCCGATACCGCTTTTGTCGTGTTTCTCGAACTTCTCCATTTTCTCGTTTTTGTCGAGAGTCTTGTTGTTCGTGCTGGGGGTGACGTATTTATCGTCGCTTTCGCCTTTGATTTCCCAATCGTTTCCGCCATCGATGATGCGGGCGTATGACTCATCGGTTTTGAGTGTGCCGGCGGGTATCCGTACTTCGTCGAGCAGGTGTTTGCCCGAATCATAAAGTCCTATCCATGTATCTTTGTCGGCATTGAAAGAGAAATTGACGTGGAACGTACCGCGGTTAGGTTTGCCATCAACCCAAAAGAGTAGGTGCTGGCGAGGCGGCATCTGAGTGAGAACGTCACCTTTGGGTATGAAGTAGGTTGCTGTATCGCCCGGGGTGTCGCTACACCGCAGCAGGTTGGCTGCAACGTTTACTGTGCTGTATGATTTGTTGAAGAGTTCTAACCATGCGCTGTGAACGCCGTAGTCGTCTTGGAAATTGGTCTCGTTCGTCATGAGTATTTCGTTGATGACTACTTTGGATTTGTTTTCTTCTACCCCACACGAGCTGAAAGCTACAAGGGCAAGCAGCAAACTACTCCATATTCCTAAACTTTTTATATTCATACGATTCAGGTTTAATGGTTTAGAGAGGAATATTGCCGTGCTTTTTGGCCGGGTTGGTGAGTTTTTTGGTTTGCAGTTGTTGCAGGGCGCGGATGATGCGGAAGCGCGTGTTGCGGGGCTCTATCACATCGTCGATGTAACCATACTTGGCTGCGTTGTAGGGGTTGGCAAAAAGTTTGGTGTATTCTTCTTTCTTTTCTTCGAGGAATTGAGCGGGGTTTTCGTGCTCTTTGGCCTCTTTGGCATAGAGTACGGCAACAGCACCGTCGGCACCCATTACGGCAATCTCGGCAGTAGGCCAAGCGTAGTTCATGTCGCCGCGCAGTTGCTTACAGCTCATCACGATATGCGAACCTCCGTATGACTTGCGTAGCGTTACCGTTACTTTGGGAACGGTTGCTTCGCCGTATGCGTAGAGGAGTTTGGCACCGTGCGAGATGACGGCGTTGTATTCTTGTCCTGTTCCGGGGAGGAATCCGGGAACATCTACGAGGCTGACGATAGGAATATTGAATGCATCGCAGAAACGTACGAAACGGGCAGCCTTGCGCGAAGCGTTGCAGTCGAGCACACCGGCGAGGTATTGCGGTTGGTTGGCAACGATACCTACCGATTGACCGTTGAAGCGGGCAAAACCGATGATGATGTTACGTGCGAAGTCGCGTTGTACCTCAAGGAATTCGCCGTTGTCTATGATAGCACCTATAACCTGGTACATGTCGTAGGGCTTGTTGGGACTATCGGGAATGATTTCGTTGAGAGAGTCTTCGAGACGGTCTATGGGGTCGGTGCAAGGAACGACGGGAGCCTCTTCGAGATTGTTTTGAGGGATGTAGCTGAGAAGCTTGCGAATGATTTCGAGACCCTCATCGCCTGTCTCGGCAGCAAAATGGCATACGCCCGATGTCTTAGAGTGCATTTCAGCGCCACCAAGTTGCTCTTGTGTTACGTCTTCGCCTGTAACTTGTTTTACAACGGCCGGACCTGTAAGGAACATATATGATATGTTTTTCACCATGATGATGAAGTCGGTCAATGCCGGTGAGTAAACGGCACCACCGGCGCAGGGACCAAAGATACCCGATATTTGGGGTACTACACCCGATGCCAGGATGTTGCGTTGGAATATCTCGGAGTATCCGGCAAGTGCGTTGATACCTTCTTGAATACGAGCACCACCCGAGTCACCTATACCAATAATAGGAGCGCCCATCTTCATGGCCATATCCATGATTTTGCAAATTTTCAAGGCCATAGTCTCTGACAGCGAGCCACCAAAAACGGTAAAGTCTTGAGCATAGACATAAACCAAGCGGTGGTCTATTGTACCGTAACCTGTGACAACGCCGTCGCCGAGGAATGATTTCTTTTCTTGACCGAAGTTGTGGCAACGGTGGCGTACAAACATGTCTATTTCTTCAAAACTGCCTTCGTCGAGGAGTTGGTTGATGCGTTCACGGGCGGTATATTTGCCGCGTTCGTGTTGTTTGGCAATGGCTTTTTCGCCACCGCCCAAGCGTGCTTCTGCACGGAGCGCAATAAGCTCTTTTACTTTTTCGAGTTGACTGCTCATGGGTTTATTTGTTAGGATTTTCACATAATTCGGTAAGTACGCTGCATGTCGATTTAGGATGTAAGAAGGCTATGTTGAGACCTTCGGCACCTTTGCGGGGCGCTTTATCGATGAGTCTTACACCTTTTGCTTCAACTTCGGCGAGAGCGTTTGCTACACCGTCGGCAATGGCAAAAGCGAGGTGGTGTATGCCTTCGCCACGTTTTTCTATGAATTTAGCTATGGTACTGTCTTCGCTGGTGGGTTCGAGCAATTCTATTTTGGTTTGCCCTACTTTGAAGAATGCTGTTTTTACTTTTTGGTCGGCTACTTCTTCAACGGCGTAGCATTTGAGACCCAGGATGTTTTCATAGTAAGGGATGGCCTCTTCGAGACTTTTTACGGCTATTCCCAAATGTTCAATGTGAGAAATTTCCATTGTGATATAGTATTAAGTTAAACTGTTCTTGGCGAATGTTTTGCCGCAGCATTGCATTCTAACGGGCAAAGATAAGTTTTTCCGCCGAATTACGTAAAAATTTCCGTAAAAAACCGACCTGCCTTTCTTAATATTCCCCCTCTCGTGATGTCTTTTTGCGTGTCTCTTTCTGTTCGGATTTGATGATACTCGAAAAGATATGTTTCAGCAGGCTTTTATTGGATGTTATTATGGTTGCTTGTGCGTACATCCCTTCTTGAAGTATCTCATTATTGCACAGAACTATGTGGCAGGTGAATGAGCGTGTGCCGGCATTGTCGATAACGTGGCGATCTATTGCCGAGATTTTTCCCGTAAGGGTGTATTGTGGGTCTGATGTGTAACCTTCAGGACATAGAAATATTTCCATACCTATAGATACTTTGCTTATTTCATTGTAATTGACAAAGGCGGTTGCAATTCGTTTGTTGCCCTGTGTATTGCCTATTATGGCTTCAGCTTCTATGGTTTCGGGATAGGGTATGAATGCAGTGGTGCCTACCAGTATTACTACTACTGCGCTGACGATGCCTATTCCGTATCGTAGTATCCATGGCGGCATTGCACCTATGATGTGGCGAATTTTTTCACTGCGTAATTCTATGCGTTCGTAATCTTCCATGGCAAAGGGTGCGTGTTAGTTGCCCAGTTCGAGTTGGTTTTTTACTAAGTTGTAATATGCTCCTTTGGCTGTTATAAGGTCTTCGTGCTGCCCGCTCTCAACGATTTTTCCTTGTTCAAGAACAATGATGTTATCAGCGTGGCGCACGGTGCTGAGGCGATGAGCTACTACGACAACAGTCTTGCCGTGATAGAAGCGTGCAAGATTTTCAACGATAGCGCGTTCGTTATTGGCATCGAGGGCGTTGGTTGCCTCATCGAGGAAGATATACGGCGGATCTTTGTATACAGCCCGTGCTATGAGAATGCGCTGTTTCTGCCCCTGACTTAGACCTATACCATCTTGTCCTATTATGGCGTTATATTTGAGAGGCAAGTTTTCTATGTAATCTTCTATATTGGCAATACGGGCCGCGTGTAGCAGACGTTTACGATCAATTTCACCATCGTCTACAGCTATGTTGCGAGCAATGCTTTCGGAAAAGATAAAACCATCTTGCATTACTACTCCGCACTGTCGTCGCCACCATTTCAGGTTGTAATCGTTTATTGGGTGTGAGCCTATTATGATTTGCCCATGTAGCAAGGGATAATAGCCGAGCAATAGTTTTATCAAGGTGGTTTTACCGCTGCCGCTAGTGCCTACAATAGCCGTGACCTTACCTCGTGGCAGGACGGTTGTCACATGGTCGATGATGTTGGGCTCTAAATGTTTGTCGTAGCGAAAGACTACGTCGTTGAGTTTTATGTCGCAACCCGACGGATGGTCGAAGCTGGTAAGAGCCCCGGCAATGCTAGCTTCGTTAGGCTTTTCGTGTATTTCGTTGATACGTTCGAGGCTGATGCTCACGTCCTGCATCGAATATATAAAGTTTAAGAGTTGCTCGACAGGGGCATTGAGTTGTCCGATAATGTATTGTACGGCAAGCATCATACCCAGTGTCATTTCATTGTTAATGACGGCGGTTGCCGCAAGGACAGTGATAATTATATTCTTTGTTTCGTTAATGAATATACTGCCTGCTTCTTGTGTTTGTTGCAGTTTGAGACTTTTCATATTTGCATCGAAGAGGTCGGCTTGTGCGTCCTCCCATTCCCATCGGCGACGTTGCTCACAATCTTGCAGTTTTATTTCCTGCATTCCAGTAATAAATTGTAGTGTTTTGTTGTTATTGGCAGCTTGTTTCTCGAAGTAGAGGTAATCGAGTTGTTTGCGTTTACGCAAGAAAAGGATTATCCACATGGCATATATAAGACTGCACAGTACAAAAACGGCAAAGATGCTGGTGTTGTAGCACAATAGTACAATACCGAAGACAATAAAGTTGATAATTGAGAAGAGAATGGATAGGGTTTGTCCCGTTAGAAAACTTTCTATGCGACGATGGTCGGTCATGCGTTGCATGATATCGCCAGTGAGTTTAGTGTCAAAAAACGACATGGGTAGTTGCAACAGCTTTATGAAGAAGTCCGATATGAGAGATATATTTATGCGCATGCTTATGTGCAACAGTATCCATCGGCGAATGAAGTCGACAGCAGTACGGCTGATAGTAAGCATAAGTTGTGCAAGTAAGATGAGGTATATAAAGTTTATGTCGCGGTAGTTGATGCCCACATCGACAATAGCTTGTGTCAGGAAGGGGAATATGAGTTGTATGATGCTGCCTAGCAATAGCCCGAGGATAATTTGCCCGAAGTATCGCCGGTATTGCTTAAGATAACCCAATAGAAAACCAAACGAGCGCTTCTCGCTTTTCTCCTGCCGGTTATTTTCGTAGAATTGTGGCATGGGCTGTAAGAATAGTGCTACACCGCGGTCGTAATCGCCCAAAGTCTTGACTACTGCCCAATAGTCTTGCATCTCCTCGTCGGTGTAACAAAGAAGGTCGCGGCCGGGGTCGGCTATGTAGTAACGGTGTCTACCGTTTCTAAGTTTTTTCACCTTGTAAAGCACCACAAAATGGTTTTGATTCCAATGCAGTATCGCGGGTAGTGGGGCTTCCGTAAGTTGTTCTATGGTGGGCTTTCCGCAGAAAGTGCGAAATCCGAGTTCGCTTGCAGCTTCATTTATACCCAATAGTGTGACTCCGGCACGGCTTGTAGAACATAATTTTGATAATTCATCAAGTGAATATTCTCTTCCATAGTACTTGCATACCATTTTAAGGCACGTAATGCCACATTGCATGGCATCATGCTGACGATAAAAGGTGAAGGTGTCGAAGAGGCTCATCTTGTTTTTTAGGTTATAGTGCAAGGTGCATAAAGATACGATTTATTTTATTATCGTATCTTTATGGCTTGCGTTTTATATGTCTGAGTTTTATGGTGTATCGGTAGTTTTTTCTTTAACTTAGTGTGTAATGCGTTCTCTTTGTTGTAGTTCCGTATTTTGTGCCGACGATGGGGTGTACTCTAATCCTTTTCCCTCTTCGGTGTATATCGCTGCGTGATTGTAATGGCTTCACCAGGCGACGTGCAGGCCAATATCGCTGCCGCAAGAGCAGCGATGAGAAGGCAGTGAGCTTCATTACGGCATAGGACGAGGATGAGTTATGATTGGTTTTTTGCGATGCGTCGTCTTGTTATTGAGTTCTTTCAATAGCCAATCCGTCGGTTTTTACTTCGCGTACCTTGACGTTTTTCTTGCCTATATCGAATGAGTAATAGACTGAAATGCCGGCAAACATGCGGTAACTGTTACTTTGGTTGATGAGATAATACTCGCTATAATCGGAGCGGGTGGTTATATCCATGGCGGGTATGTTGCAGACATCGAGCCGAAGAGTAAGTTTGTCGTCCAAAAGCGATTTCTGTAGATAAAAGTTTACGCTTACGTGTGGATAGGTAATGACGTTGTATTGACGCTCTTCGCCGCTGAAACCGCTGCCTATGTATATTCTCCAATCTTTGGGTAACATGGCTGTGGCACTGAGGTTTACGCTACCGCTCCAATAGGTGTGCTTGCCATATTGACGGGAGTTTTCGTAGTTGCACCATGTAGAACCGTTGGCGTTGATGTGCAGCCATTTTGTAACCATTTTAGAGAAACTGACATTGAGTCTGTATGTGTCGTAATTACCGAAGTTTTCGAGTGTCTCGTAAATGGTTTGTCTGTCGTCGCCTATTGTATAGAGTGATGCGACGGGATTGACTATCCATGTACCGTTGAGGGTGAATGACAAACAGTTCCACAACGATTGTTGCAGTTGCAGCCGGTGGTTATATGGGGCTTTCAAGTTGGGGTTGCCTTGCCAGTAGCTGTAAGTTCCGGTCCTGTAAGGTGTGGAGTTTAGGTTGTATCCGGTGGGATAATTGGTGTATGGCGAGTATGTAACGGATGTGTAGTTGTTTTTATGGGCGTATTGCAAGGTTACCGATGGAAATACGCCGGTGGAGCGGAAGAGTGTGGCAGGGTCGTTGTAAGAGAATCTGTGCCGTGTATCGACATGCTGTACCGTGAGGCCCAGTAGGTATGATAGTTTCTTGTTGAAGAGAGAACCTGCAAATTGGGCAAATGCCGAGTACAAGTCCTCGTCGAAAGTATAAGGTTTGTATTCGCTTATTGTTGTGGCTTTTTGATGCGGTGAAATGGTGGTGGTTGTCTCTTCACGCGACATATCGCCATCGGTGTGCAGGTAGCGGAATCCGATTTGTAAGCCCATGCCGTTGGCAAATTGTTTTACGAATTGTATAGACGGATAATAGACGGCATAAGAGGTGGGGTATGGGCTCCGTATCGTTTCGGTGGAATCGTTCTCGAAGAAACTTGTATAGGTGCTGAGGTTCCCTTGATTGGCTCGGTAGTATTGGAATGTGGCGCTTAGAGCTGAGCCGCGGTCGTCGAGCAACCACGTGTAGTAGGCGTATCCCTGTATGTAGCGGTAGAATGTCTCGTATTTGCTTTCGCTTTTTTGGGGGAATATTAAAGAGGTGGTATTTTTTGTATAGAGAATGTCGCTCGTGGCATAGGCTTTGGGATGCCATGAAAGGTGGAACCTGCCTCCAATCATGTGGCGTTTGTTGATATTGTAGCGCAGGGTTTGTTGTACGTATAGTTTGTTATAACGGTTTCCGGACAATCGCTCGGATTGTGCTTCGACTATCGTGTTGTCGTTATATACACGAGTATTGTAACTGTGCGTAGGCCATGTATGCTCGTTGTCGAACCCGACGAAGGTGAAAGATTCTACTTTCCCGATTTTTGCCATAGAGGTGACACCATAGGAAGAATCGACGGTTTTCCCTTCGTAGGGATATTTCCCTTGGGCGTATACAAATATGTTGGCTCCGTCTTCGCGTTTTTTCTTCAGTTTTATGCGCAGTACGCTACCTTCGGTGGTGGCACCGTATTCGGCATTGGCGATGGGAATGAGCTCGAAACTCTCTACGTCTTCGGCTTGTAAACTTTTCAGCATTGCTGTGGCGGCGTTCATGTCTGTTTCCTGACCGTCGATGTATATTTTCGAGACAGCGCGGCCATAGATGGTCAGCCCGTACATGCCGGGTAGCTTGTAGAGCATATCGTAGGCTGTCGAGTTGCGGGCGATGGGGTTTCCCTGCATCGAAATGGTGATGCTGTTGGGCGCGTGTTTCACGAAGTGGGCCGTTACGGTAACTTCTTGGGTGAGCAGGGTATCGGTTTGCATCACGATGGTGTCTAAGCGGGTATCTTGTGAGAGAGTTACGTCGCGCCACGCGGTTTTCATCCCTATGAAAGAAGCGCGCAGGCGGTAAGTGCCTCCGTCGGCTTGTAGCAAAAACGCTCCGTGTTCGTTGCAGCTTGTCCCGGCTACGGGTACACTGTCGTTGTCTGTGGTAAAGAGTACTACCGAAGCTCCCGGCATGGGGCTTTGGTCGGTTGTAACGATGGTACCTTGCAGGGTGTAGGCCGAGGCGGGGAGGGTAAAGACTAATGTCATGTAAAGATAATGTCTTATGGTTTTCATAGGAATTTTTTTACAATATGGCATCAAAATTATTTTAATATTACATTATGATGCCATATCTTTAGTTATTGATAATAAGTGAAACAAAAATTAACAAATTCCCGCGGCGTTTATGCCGACGCATGAACAGTTTTTATTGATTACACAGTCCTTTTCATTGAGCTGGCAGGGTTCTCTTAAACAGCCGCAGTTTTCGTTAATTTCACAGCCACTCTTATTGATTCCTCCTTCGCTGCACACAAGTGTAGCGATATCAATAAAGCCACCCGTTAGTTGTCCCGATTCGTTCTTGGTTACTTCGGGAATGTTAGTCTCGAATTTGAAAAGTTCAAACTCCTGTTCTTGCTTTTTCATAGGCAAAATAATTAAATAGTTAATAATAGGGTTAATTATAAATTCTCGCATGCTTTCTCTTCTTTGGGAGATGGAGCAAGAATATTGAGAATTCTTTCTGTGATGACGTTGCGGATATTATCTGTAGAATACCCTCGCAGACATGTATCGTTAGAAGGATGCTCCAATTTGTGTTGTATGCATCCTGCATGACAGATGGGGAAGATGATACAATCCATACAGGCCTTGCGCTCGTATTTATGTTGGATGCAGCGATTATATGCTTCGTCCATGATAATATCTCCTTCGGGAGTAAGTATACCCTTACGATTCTCATCCTTGAAGTCGCGTGCAGTGCATTTATAGACGTTTCCGTTGTAGTTGATAACAAAGTTATTCTTGTAGTCGGCATAGCAGTGGGTCTTGTTCGAAGCACTGTCCATAGACACCTTAAGACCTCGATTTCTGAATGTTTCCTTTACTTGTGTTACTTCCAAAGAGATATCTTGGGCGTTACGGGTCTGCCATACCCGCTGAAAGTCGATATGATAGTTGTCATATGATTTTATCTCATCTAAATCGTCGAGAATATCTATGAAAGAAGTAATGTTTTTGGGTGTATAGTTGAGACGGATACATAACGAGCATCCGTTGCTTATTGCATACTTGATATTGGTAATAATCGTATCGTATGATCCATCACGGGTCTCGTGTGCGAACCGTGTCTTGTCGTGCATTGCGCGATTGCCGTCAAGTGTGATTTGGAAAAAAATGTTACAGTTGGCGGCTTCTTTCAGTTGGTCGACGACCTTAGGGGTAAGTAGATATCCATTAGTGGTGAAACCTATGCTATAACTTTTCTCGTTGGTTTTGCAGAAAGAATGCAAATCATGAACGAGAGGCATAACGACATCGTCGAACATTAATAGAGGTTCTCCTCCGAAAAAACTAAGCCCTATGTATTCTCGTTCGGGTATGGTACATTGTTTTTGTAGAAAATGAGAAATAGCTTTACGTACTTCCTGTGTCATATTCATGATGTTTTTATGCTCTTCGTAACAATACCAACAACGGAAGTTACAGTCAAGTGTGGGATTTATAATCAGCGACAGCCGCTTTTCGTTATTTTCTTCTTCATTCCATTTTTTAATTAGACTTTCAGTTTCATCGACATTATCATCTATTAAAAAGCCTTTTTGGCACAAGATATCGTAAAAATCATGATGTATTTCTTGTAGAGAGTCTATATTGTTACGGTATTGTTGGAATAAGTCGAGCAAGGTTTGATTAATGCCTAATAACATATCGGAATTAGTATTGTACATGATATATCCTTGTGTGCCGTTGGACATGATGAAGTTGTATTGGCTCGTTTTCATGGTGGTGGGATTTTTATAGTCTATTATTGCAAATATAAGCAAGAGTTTTGTTAAAAGCAAATATTATTGCAATATTTTTACGGTTTATAATAGAAGCAAGAAATTTGTCGCATTCTGTGAATAACAATATCAGGCCAAGATTGGTTGAGGTATACGAGGCGTATAGAGCAGAAATGTGAGCGATTTCGATGGGATAGAGACGGTATTGATGTGGCCGATTGGGAGTGGGGCTACATCATAGATTCATAGCTGAGTGTATGGTTGGTGTGGTATATGAGGGTTACATGGCACGAAGGTCGGCATTGCCGTCGATTACTTCGCAGCCTTTTATCTCCTTATTGCCGATGCCAAATCGGTAGACGATATTAAGCCCGAAACTTCGTTGATTGTTGTCGTTGATTTCTTGCAGCGTATAGTGGTTGAGGTAGGTGGTGCTGCTGTCGGTAAAATCGGTAATGAAGTCGGTAGCTTCTAAGCGTAGGGATAGTCTGTCGTTAAAAAAGCTTTTCCCTATTGTGCCCGATACACCATAGCCGCTACCGTAGAGAGTATAGAGTGTGCGTTGACTACTGCGGTAGCTGGCGTAGAGGCTGGCTGTCCATCCGTTGCCCCAGCTGAAACTGTTGGTGAGTTGTATGTTGCCTGATAGATGGCAGACCGAACCAATAGAGTGAGAGTCGTAGCGACTGTGTGTAAGAGTAGCTTCGGCTTTGATATGCCAGCAGGGGAAAAGGGAACGGTTATAGAGGAGAGAGGTGCTGTATTGCGCGGCTTTTCCGTAGTTCTGATAGCTGTATATGATGCTGCGTCCGTCGTTGGCAATGGAGATGGTGCGGTCTAAAGCCTGAGGTTGCCAATGTGCATGAAGGATGAAGGTGAGGTCGCCGAAGAGTTGTTGTTGTAATTTTAATGAGTAGTTATAGGCCGTGTGTAGGTTGCTGTTGCCTGTAAAATAGGAGTATTCGCCTATTTTGTATGTGAATGGGTGGAGCATGTCGGGCATGGGTATTGTGGGGATTGTTGTGAATGTGAGGGTAGTAGCATAGCCCTTTTCACAATTCTCGTCGAAATGGAGTTGCAGCATGGGGGCTGCGATAAAGTCGTTGTATGTGAGTGCATTGCCCTGGTCGCCGAAGATGCTTGTGCTATGGATGTATTGTAACAGGAGCGAGGCAGTGAAGTGCAGGCGCCTGTATTGGCCGCTGAGACTGGCGTGTAACGAGGCGAAGTGCTCGCTACTTTGGTGGAGGAAGTTGTAGTCTGCAAGGAGAGATTCGTGTTGCAAATGGTTGTTGTTTTTACGGGTGTAGATATATTGCAATCCCGTTTGGAGTATCAGCTTGTATGGCAGAGCTATAACGGCATCGATGGCGGGGTTTATGGCATCGCTCTTTTTGTCGCGTCGATAGGCAAACTGATGGAGGCTGTCGGGGTATAAGGCTTGTTGGCTTTTTTGCCGGGTGAGGTCGTGGCGGAAATAGTGGAGAGAGGCTTCGATTTTTGAGCCTTTGTTATCGAAAAGATGTCGGTATGAGGCGTATGCACTATAATTGTGTTGTGTCTGTAGCCAATCAGTGCGCGAAGAGTCGGGGTATAGGAAGGGGGTGGTATTGAGTAGCTCTTTGCTTTCTTCCCATTTTGTGTCGCGTGGTTGTAGGCGAGCGTTGAAGTTGGCCTGTAGGATGTTTGTAGAATCGATTTCGTAGATGAGCGATTGGTTTATAAGAATGTTATTACTCCAGTGGCTACTGTTGCAGGAGTTCTGTCGGGTAGTACCATCGAAATAGTTTCGGGAAAGGTCGCGGTGCAGCTGGTCGGTGCCGTTAGGATTTATGGAAAGGTTGACGGTTGTGTGTGAGAACAGTTTTTTATAGCGCGCTGCCGCATTGAGGGAAATGTCGTGAGAGAAAGGAATGCCAAAGTCGAAAGAAGGGGTGTAGCCTGCCGATATAAGGAGACCGTCGTCGCAGGGCGCCCTGAGAGTGATGCGTAAAGCTCCTTTACCCAAATTGTGATGTTGCGTATCGGCAGGGATAACCTCGATGCTTGCCACTTGATTGATGTCGAGGCTTTTGAGTAGTGTAGCTATATCTTCTTGGGATATCTGTTGCTCTATATCGTTTATGTATAAACGAGTGATTTCTTCTCCGTAGATTGTCAGTCCCCATGTCCCTGGTATCTTGTAGAGCATCTCATAGGGAGTGGAGTTAAGGGCAAATGGATTGCCGGGGATGTTTACCACGATATTGCCATTGTTGCGGTAGCCAATGCAGCAGGCGGTGATGGTGACCTCGTGCGAGTGGTAGTCGTTGGCGGCCATGTATATGGTATCGGTAGCTGTGTCGGTAGTAAGGTTGATGTGTTGCCACACGGTGTTTTTGCCAATGTAAGAGGCTCGTAGTTTGTATTGGCCGGTTGTGGCTTGTAGGGTGTAGTGGCCTGATGAGTTGCTGCCGATACCTGCAACTGGAATGGTATCGTTGTCGGCAGCATAGAGTATGACCGAACAGCCGGCAAGGGGTTTACCGTCGGGAGTGGCTATACACCCTGATAGGGTGCAGACACGGGCAAAAGAGAATATTGGGAGTAATAAAAAAATAACAATGAGCGCAGTTGCTCTGGTGATACTGGGAGTTGTTGCGAAGAACTGTATGCCGGTGTGTCGTTCGTGGTATGTATGGCGTGTGGCAGTTGTATGGCGCATAGTGTCGTATTAGGTTTTTTAGTGACAGCCTTGTCACGGAGGCAGAACCGTAACAAACCTATTCGCCACATATGTGGCAAGTAGGCTTGTCATATTTCAGCGCAAATGTAAAGAATGTTTTTAAAAATGCAAATTTATTGAATATGAAAATTAAGCGATGGATATTTGTAACTTATGCTTATTTCTTGTTCTTTGATAGAGGCGTTGGTATGTTATGCTGTTCTTATTGAATCTGAGCTTTTGTTTCTGAGCCTTATTAATCGGTCTCTTGTAATAACTGGTCTATCTCGTACTGGAAGTGGCAATGAGAGACTTTGAGAACATTTTCGACTGGGTCTTCATAGTCGTCGTTGACAATAAAGAGATGTACATTGGGATGATTGCGTATGATGGAGAGAGTCGAAGGAGGATTGAAAAAGTCTTTCATATTGTAAAGTAACGAGGTGCGTTCCTTCCCGAAGATGGGGATGAGCAGGCGTGGTGTCTCCATGAGGAGGCGTATGGAGGCTGAGATATGCTGCCGGCCGGTAGTGCGATTTTTGCGGGCAAAATAGGCCGCTCCCATAGGATGGTCAAAAAGACTTAATTCTAATTCGGGAGATGCAGTAGCTAAAAGAGAAAAAGATTCGATGTCTTCATTATGGAAACAGCGTATCTTGGCTGCATATCCTTTTTCGTCGACATCAAGAATGGCACAGTGAAAATAGGACTCAAAGTGTGTCATCATCTCATTGGGATAGAGAGCCGGGTCGTAGTAGAGACCTCGTGTGCGGCACAATGTGCGGGCATATCGGGATGCCTCTTCGTCGGGGTTGGCACCTCCGTGTATGGGATGGATGTGTCGTAGGTCGATGTCGAGTTTACTGAAAAATTGGTCGCGCATAGAGCCGAAGCAGCTGTCGGCATTGTCGGAAGGAACGCACTCTTCTTCAGTCCAATAGTAATGTAGCTTATGCCATAGGTCGCAGTGGGCATACTCTTCGCTCCAGAGCTTGGCAAGTTGTTTCCCTGTTTCACCGCCCGGAAGAGCTAGTAGGGGAGGCGGAAAGTGAAGTTGTTTCTGAGGGTTATCGTTTTGTTCTGGCTCATATTTGCGGCGCAGTTTGTAGTGGCGTACTACGTTACTCTCTACGAAGCGAGTAGTACTGAAGTGCTTGAACAGTTGTTCGGTAAGCCCTATAAGGCATTCGCGTTGTGTGTTGTAAAAGTGTGTTCTTATCATTTCTGATTAGGATGTTGCTCTATTTGCATTTGTAGTCTATCAAATAAATAACACGTCACGCTTCGCTATTGTTCCATATGGTTATAGAAAATAATTACAGGAAAACAAACGGGGCATACCTTGCACCGGTATGTCCCGTTTATCAACTTTACAATCATATAACCTAATATTTCAACTGCTGCGGGTTGTGGTGAAGCACATCGTCGCATCGCGCGGAGATGATACCTGCCCGGGTTGTTGTGATGTTAACCGATGCAAAGGTATAGGCCTGCCGGGTTGTAGACAATAGCTATATGAAGTGATTTTGACTGTTGCAACTACCTATTTGTGGGTATCAGGATAGAAAATGGGAAATAACGCATCCCTTTTTGCGGTGAATAATGTTTTTGTGTGTTGGATATGCTAAATATAGCTTTGCAATATGGTTATGCTTTGGTAGAAAATATGTAATTTCGCCGCTTGATTAGTTATAATCTGAATGGACGTTATGATGAAACGAAGCTATTGCATTTTGTGCTTACTTATGCTCTTGCCTGTGGCAATATCGGCCCAGAAACGAGAGTTATTGCCCTTTGCCGATTTTGAACAATGGGTGACCCGCAATATGAAAGAGTCGAAGATTTTAGGGGGGCGGGAGCGTACGCTCTATGCTATAGCTCCTACTACCACTATAGAAGGAGCAAAGGCCTATCGTAACATGGGAGGGTCGCCATGGGCTACCTCGAATGCTTATGCCAATGTGCTGGGTATCGTGAAGGCAAGTTGTACGGTTGTGCCTGAGAAACGCCCCGGAGGTGGTTGGTGTGCGCGGTTAGACTCCAAAATAGATGATATAAAGGTTTTGGGAATGGTAAACCTTGAAGTCCTGGTTAGTGGAACTATCTATTTGGGTGAACTATATGAACCTATACGTTCGGTAAATGACCCATATAGTAAGATGACAATGGGTATTCCCTTTTCTCGCCGTCCTAAAAAACTTGTGTTTGACTATCGTTTGAAGATGTCCGATAAGAACTATCGCATATATTCTACCGGGCTGAAGCCTAAGAAACAAGTCGCCGGTCGTGACAGCGCCGAGGTATATATTCTCCTGCAACACCGGTGGGAAGATGCCGAGGGTAATGTGTATGCACATCGCGTGGGTACCGGTCGTGAGCGCTATACACAGTCGACCAATGGTTGGGTGAATGGCCATGCCATCCCCGTACATTATGGCGATATTACGTCAAAACCTTTCTATCGCCCTTATATGGGGCTTATACCTAAAGAGAAAAGCTACTTCTGCCTCAATAGTAAAGGTGAGATTGTCCCTGTTGTAGAGGTAGGTTGGGGTGCTCCCGATGAGGAGATTACGCACATGCTGGTGATGGTGTCATCGGGTTGTGGTACTGCTTTTGTGGGCTCTGAGAACACTACTCTGTGGGTCGATAATATTATGCTCGAATATTGAAATAGTTTATATCCTGTAGAGATGATAGCTGCTCAAATAACGATGCCTGCCCCTTTGTGTCCCGGCGATACCATAGCCCTTGTTTCGCCATCGAGCAAGGTGAAGCATGAATATATTGACAATGCTGCCGCACGATTGCGCTCATGGGGATATGAAGTGCTGATAGGAGAGCATGCTTATGGTGCGCATGGCAACTTTGCCGGTACGCCGGCCGAACGTCTTGCCGACTTGCAAGAAGCTCTTGTCGACCCGTCGATAAAGGCTATACTGTGTACCCGGGGCGGATATGGCGCTGTGCATCTGTTGGAGTCGCTATCGCCTGAAGAGATACGTCGCCATGCGAAGTGGTTGATAGGATTTAGCGATATTTCGGCATTACATGCTGCCTGGTTGCGAGCCGGGGTGGCTTCATTGCATGCTCCTATGTGCAAACATATTGCCGAGGAGGCCGAGTCGCAGGAGTCGACCTGTTATTTGCGTTCTGTGTTGGAGGGTCGCATGCCATGTTATGCCATACCGTCGCATCCGCTGAACCGTGTGGGTGAGGTGCGGGCTCGTGTTGTAGGGGGCAATTTAGCTGTTCTTACCGGCTTGTTACGTACGCCCTATGATATTTTTCAAGAAGATACGATTCTCTTTATCGAAGATGTGGGTGAGCGCACCTATAAGGTAGAGCGGATGCTCTATAACTTGGAGTTGTGTGGTGTTTTGCCGCGATTGGCCGGCCTTATCGTGGGCCACTTTACCGATTATAGCGAAGACACCGGCATGTGTATGACGCTTTATGAGGCTGTGCATGCGCGTGTGGCGCGTTACTCATATCCTGTCTGCTTCGATTTTCCGGTGGGGCATGTGCCTCAAAACCATCCCATGATAGAGGGCGCTGTGGCAACGCTTACGGTAGCGCAGCAGGGTGTGACCTTGCGGTTCTAAAGAAAGTCCTGTTTCCATATCGAAATGGAGCACTTTTCGGGGGGATAATATTTATTATTCCTCAATGTCGAAAACATCAATGTCATATAAGCTCAATGATAGGAGTGACCGTCGTTTGCATATATGTAGTGTATTTGCGATTTGTTGTTTGTTTAATTGCATGTTGACAAACAGCGTAGTTGTATTGAGAAAACTGCATATTACGTAAAAGTGTTTGCTGTAGGAGATTTATATTATGATACATAAAATGGAAAGAAAAGATTTGAAGGTAATAGGGGGAGTTGTAATAAGTGCAATAGTTGTTGCATTTGTTATTAATTGTTTGTTGACATATGGAAATATAATTGTGACAAGTCTCACCAATGATTCATGGTTAAATTTTTGGGGTAGCTATATTAGTGGCGTTTTTGCTGTTATTGTAGGTTATTTGGCTATTGTGTATAGCAATAGAAATAGTGAGAAAGCAATTAAGCAACAAGAAAGGGTATTGATACATCAGCAGAATATTAAGAAAGTAGATGAGTATAATGCTTGTCTTAGAAAAAATTTGGAACTATTTAATATTGCAGATCTACGTGGTATTATGGCAGGAATTGATCATCAAAATTTATTAACTTCTATGATGTCAATAAGTAAGATGAAGGCTCAAATATTTGCGACAGATTTACAATACAGATATATATTTGAGGTTGATACCCAGAAAGAAAAAACAGAATTAGAAAACAAATATAATGAATGGTGGATAAAAGCGAGGACAGGATTATCTACTATATTAGACATGGAATTAAATTTTATAGAACGGGTAAATCAAAATATGAATGATTTTAACTCAAAAAAACATTATTTGGGCAAAAAAAGACTTTTAATTAAGCTATTAGAACTAGATAGTAGCAATGAAGAACAAAACAGTATCAGACGACAAGAGATAAATAAGTTGGAAAATGAATTAGAAAAGATAGATATAAGAATTGGTTCTTATTATAAAGATATAAACGAGAAAAGCACATCGATAATAAACTCATCAGAAGAACTTGCTAGAACCGTGAAGATTTTATTCGACTTGTCTTTATTGCTTATTAAAGAGAAGAAAAAGTGTTATGAATACAACATGCAAGGAATATAAATGTGCTGTGTCTACAAGGAATAATTTTACTTCTTACAAAAACAGTTTGACTTATGTCGATTGTCTTATTCTTCAGTAGTTTCAAATAACAACCCCAGTCTCTTTTAACAAAAAGAGTTTCAGCATTCTGTTTCGGCAACAATTGTTTTATCGTTTATTCCCGATGTATTTTATCGTATCATTGCATCTTTTTTCCCCGATTTTGATTCTAATACAAAAATGTTAGTTTGCCATAACATCCAGTTTATTATAGGTTATAATATTTGATTCTGAAATTGGCGAGGGTGCTGAATAGATTGTGAATATCCATTCCGATGTATTTGGAGTCTTTTATTTCTTCCCCTTCAAATATTTTCCGTCCCGGAAAATCGTTTTGAGATGTAGAGTATGATGTGATTTGAATGACTTCCATGACGATTCCTTTGTAACATCCGAGTATATGGGTTGCTGCATCGGCTTTGTCTTGGGGAATATGCCAATATTTTCGGGTGCACTCTTTGATGTTTTCACGATAATAACGATTGGAGATGTCGTTGTTTATCATAGCTTCGTATGAGTTCTTGATATTAACGAATATCAGTTTGTCGGTACTGTCAATGTCTGTCATAGTTGGTCTTTTTCTTAAATTCTATTAGTCGGTATATGGTTGGTACCGTAAGTTAAGCGGTGTAAAGATATAAAAAAAGCGTGCAACCTTGCGGGGTTGCACGCTTTCAGTTTATGGTTTATAAGTTTTTACTTCACTTCCTCAAAATCAATACGTTATATATCTCAGCGACTTGCGTGAACGTGTTGCAAATATCATGCAAATCCGAAAATAAGCATCCATAAGCAACTACAGCTCTATGTCGCAAAAGTACGATTTTTATCCGAAAATAACGAAAGAAAAACGAGGAAAATATCAATGTTAAATGATAGCCTAAAACAGCATCGTGGAAGTTTTCTATCCTTATACAGCACTTGTATACCATCCTTTTTTACCTTCGATGATAAAGGTATGGAATGTGTTCTACAGAGAAATTTCTTCCAAATCCGCTTTTATTCATCCCACCTAAACGGAAAAAGAACTTTTTTCTGTATTTTTGTAAACGACATTGGGCATTGTACCCATATAACAACGAGGAAATCATGCAGATACACGATAACAGGCTCATAGCAGAATGTACGTCTTACGATTTCAAGGAGATGTTGGAACGCAAGAAAGTGAAGTCGTGGCTGAAATCCGTGTCGGCCTTTGCCAATACGGAGGGCGGCAGCTTGTTCTATGGTGTAAACGATGAAGGTGAAATTGTGGGGTTGGAGAACGTACAGGCGGATGCCGACTTTATCAGTGAAATGATAAAGGTAAGGCTTGACCCTGTACCGGAAGTACAACTTATCCCGATTGAACACGAAGGACGCACCCTGCTTGAAGTGAAAGTCAAGGCCGGAGTGCTGACACCTTATTATTACTATCAAGACGGAACGCGCACGGCTTATGTAAGAGTGGGCAATGAAAGCGTGGAATGTAATTCACAACAACTCCTTTCGTTGGTGCTGAAAGGTACGCACATGACATGGGATTCGCTCCCTACACAAGTGGATGCAAGTAAGCACTCTTTCATCATCCTTGCTAATACGTTCCGCGAACAGACGCATCAGGAATGGAACGACAAGTATTTGGAATCGTTCGGGCTGGTGACTTCTGACGGAAAACTGACCAATGCCGGACTGCTGTTCGTTGACAACTGCACCGTATTCCAGTCGCGCATCTTCTGTACCCGTTGGACGGGACTTTATAAAGATGATGCCATCAGCTCCGTGGAGCATCGTGCCAATCTTGTGTTGCTTCTGAAATACGGCATGGACTTTATCAAGAACTACACGATGAGCGGATGGGTGAAGATGCCCAACTACCGCCTCAATCTGCCCGACTATTCCGACCGAGCTATCTTTGAGGGATTGGTAAACCACCTTATCCATCGGGATTATACGGTGATGGGCGGTGAGGTACATATCGACATTTACGATGACCGGGTGGAACTGGTATCGCCTGGTGCGATGCCTGACGGCACACAAATTCAAGACCGTGACATCTATAACGTGCCCTCCATACGCCGCAACCCCGTCATTGCCGATATGTTTACCCAACTCGACTACATGGAGAAGCGTGGTTCCGGTCTGCGCAAGATGCGTGAACTGACCGAGAAGCTGCCCAACTTCCTGCCTGGCAAGGAGCCTCACTATAAAACCGAAGCATCCTCATTCTTCACCACTTTCTATAATCTGAATTGGGGTGAGAATGGTAGAATCTCCGTGGAAGAGGTGGCCGACAGAGTAAATAGTACCCTCAAAAAGTACCCTGTAAACGGAGGAGGTTCGGAGAAAAAGTACCCTGTAAATAATGAAAGTACCCTCAAAAA